>Ga0209430_1001576_pt1 | contig 16542 bp, 16 predicted proteins | sample BarGraIncub1133A_FD_184504 | JGI IMG/M metagenome (GOLD analysis project Ga0209430, IMG submission 184504) | Arctic peat soil microbial communities from Barrow, Alaska - Barrow Graham LP Incubations 11-33A (SPAdes) (version 2) | ecosystem: Environmental > Terrestrial > Soil > Wetlands > Peat... | reverse complement strand
TGATATGTAACCCAAGCGCCGCGAGAGAAAATGCAGCTAGAAAAAAATATACAGTAGCATGTGTAATCTTTCTAGTTATGAGATTGTATCTTGAGTTTATAGTTTTCTTTTCTATTGGTGTCATACGACTATATCCTGGATTAATTATGTTTGCAATTTCTCCTATCAGTTTATAACTAGTTTCATTTGATTTGGTAGCCGGCTGTGATGACATATAGAATATTCCTATCATCAGTGCTACAACAATACCCCACAGTATTATACTTTTCTTGTGTTTCATTTACTTCCTTCCTACTCCTAAAGCACTTCAGTATATACCTTTTTACTTTTTTGTAATATATTTACATTTATATGTAAAAAAATATAGTCCCCTCCTGCATTGATTATAGAAGAGGCCGGAATCGCACCAGCCTCTTCTATTTTTTATTTATCTTCTAACTTAATATATAAAGTTGAAATACTTATAAACTACTACTGCTGCCATTCCTCTAGTTGAATTACCCTTTGGATCCAGCTTGTTGCCACTGCCTACCATGAATTCATTCTTCACGCATAATGCCATACCATTTTTTGCATAAGCTGAAATTAGGCTTGCATCAGTAGCTTTTAGATAGCTGCTTACATTAGTTACAGTCTTTTCGCCTAATGCATTTGCTATCATAACTGCCATTTCCTGTCTAGTAATCACGCTGTTTGGCGCAAATTTGCTATCGCCAACTCCACTTGCTATGCCTGCTTTTACTGCAGAAGCTACATATGTATAATACCAAGCTTCCTTGCTAACATCTGAGAAATTGCAAGTAGCATTTACATCATATACACCCTTTGCTTTTACTAGCATTGTCATAAACTCTGCTCTAGTAATATTTGCATTTGGTTTGAAGCTGTCAGCTGTTACGCCTGCTACAATGCCTTTTGATGCAAGTGATTCTGTTTGAGTTCTGTACCATGCATTTGCAGCCACATCGTCAAAGGACTTTACTAAGTTCTTTATAACATATGCACTGAAATGGTTAGTTACAAATATTATTTCACCTAAAGTCTCATCGTATCTGCCTGTCATGTTTTGTATTTCTCCATCATCACCAAGGAACAAAACTGTCAAGTGATCTTTGTTTTCTCCAGCCTTTAGAGAATACTTTATCTTAATTGTAATGGACTTATCAAAATCAGTTATTTTAGTTTCTGTACCAGTTGCCGATATTGTCGAGAAATTAAAATCATAAACAGTTGCATTACTTGCCAGCATAGCTTTCTGTTCGTCATTCATTGTTGCTTTCAACTCGTCTGTAACAGCGACTTTATTAATTTGGAAAGATACTGTCTTTGCATCCTTTGCGGATGTTACAAAATCAGGTGCAACATCGAGCTTAACATCACCTGAATCTATTACAATCTTCTGTATTCCTTTTGCCTGTACTCCCGTCAATAACTCAGTTGGAAGTGATACATTCAATGTAGCAGCTCCCTTAGAATCTACATCTATGACTATCTTCTTTTCAATCGTAACATTTGAATCAGCAGTTAACTTCTCTAGCTCAGTAGCTTTAGCCACAACAGCATCAGCCTTTGCTAAGAAATCTGCAACCTTTATCTGGTCAGCAGTAACTGTTGCAGTTGTTCCACTAACTGTTGGAGCCACTACAGTAGTACCTACAGCTTCTATTGCTAGCTCAATAGCTGCTTCTAATTTATTTTCAAATTCCTTAACTTCTAATCCAGTAGTTTCAAGATTTGCTTGTCCATCAGCTAAATTACCAACCGCTTCAGTTACTTCGTCAACTGGTGGTATAACTACTGGAGGAACTCCTGTTCCAGGATCGCCACCACCTGTTGGTGGAGTAACAACAGGAAGTGCTGTATAGTAACTACCGAGATTATTCTTAAAAGCGGTTCTTTCAGCAGGTATTATATCTGAAGCATTTATAATTTCAGATGTATAATTGATTAGCTTGTCAAACGATGTTCCTTCGCCTTTTCCATTTATCTTATTAAATAACGTTTGCATAGCTCCAGAGTCAATAAGTCCATTTATCTGAGACTTTACGAGATTCACAAATTGATTTGTTGGATCATATACAAATAATATTTTGCTAATATCGCCAGTTACATCTGTTACATAAGCCCCATTTTTGCCTGTGGCATTAAGATAACTAATGATTTGAATAATTAATCTAATACCTTTATTATCTACAGTATCTGAACTTCCTGTTAATTCTGTATTAATGTTTGTCGCTATCGTGCTAAAGCTTCTAATAACATCAGGGCTAATGGTAGGTAATGTAAATACTAGAACACTAGCTTGAATATTTAGTTTTTGGTCAGCACGTAAATTAGTATATTTCTCAAGTGCCAATGTAGCATCAGCTACTGACATTGATGGAAATATAGTTTGCATAGCACTAGCTGCACCAGGTATATCAGATAAGTCAGCTAAGTTCAATGCAGCATTAAATGCTGTTTTACCAGGGGCATCTAATGTCAACGCTTTAAGTAGTACCTCCTGCATAGGATCTCCTGTCGCCCCCACAGTACTTACCAACATGCTTGTCATCAATACAGCAATTACAAGCATCAAGCTTAAAATTCTTCTTAACGATTTTTTCACTTTTACATCCTCCTAAATAGTTGATTTTTTGACAATACATTTAGCTTTAAAATATCAATATTTTCTCAATACTTTATTTGTTTGTCTGTTATGCTTTATTTTGTTAACATATCACACATTATCGACATATTCAAGCAAATATTGGAAGTTTAATGTTGAATATATCCATATAGATTGAATTTTTCATTCCTTTTATGTAATAATTTGTTCGATAAGTTCTGAATTTTATAAAGGGTTTGTTTGTATGAAAAACATTAAAAAACCACTCCAATTATGAAGTGGTTTGAATTTATCAATATTGAGCTTACCTTTTAATTTTTAATAAATATAATACCCTTTATGTTGAATGTACATAAAAAAATCTTTATTTGCGTTATACGCACAGTAAATCCATATTGGTATTATTCCAATACCTAGTGTACCTACTGCTATGATTAGTAAAATAAAGCCTTTCTCGATCAAACCTCTATTCATGTACCAAAAGGGTCCAGCTAATGCTGCCCATTTATTCCAACCAGATTTTTTAACCTTTATATTTCTCATTAATATACCCCCAAAATTCATTTACCTACATGATATCTACACTTACACTACTCATGATGGAAAAATGTATTTCAAGCAACCTGGCGATCATAATCAGTAAAACGGATTTTAGACCCATGGTTTTGTGTCCTTACCTTTCGGCAAGTTTACCTTTTATAAAATAAATTTAACAGTATCGTTAATTTTTTAAATCTTTAGTTGTACTTACTTATAGGCTTATATTACTATATACAATTACCAATTACAATGCTTATTTTCTAAATTTTACTAATAATACTAAATTTATTACAAAAAGGTGGTTTATTTAATTTTTAATAATTGAAATGGTTTATGAAATCAAAAGCTGAATAAGCCCACAAAAAAATTTTTCTTTTTTTTGACTGGCGCTTCTACAAATATTTCTACGTCATCAATAACTGCCTGTCCATTTTTTGTAAATAGGTTGTTTGCAACATCCTTACCAAACTCACTAGATATTATATCGTGTGACTTTAGCATTCGTGGTGACCTTCCCCTATTTGTATGGGAATCAGTTGCCACGAAATGAACAAGTCCACCTTCTAAAAATCCCATTGCAACCTTTTGAACGTCTTTTCCGTATAGTTTAGTAATACTAGTCGCATTTACTTGGACTAATATTCCTCGCTCCACAAGCTTGAAAAGCTGAGCCTGATTATTTTGAAAGACCTTATTTCTTTCTGGATGAGCAATTATGGGTATATACCCCAAAAGCTGTAAATTAAAAAGCATATCGATGGTATATGTAGGAATACTCAGCATGGGAAGCTCAATAAGTATGTATCTAGAATTATTTAGCCTACACACTGTACCATCTTGTACAAGAGAGCAAATCTCAGGGCAAATAAAAACCTCACTCCCAAACATCAGCTCAATACCTTTTTCTAGTGCTGCATTGGCTACCTCAGCACCCGACTGCGCTATATTCTGTGTACAATTATTAATAGCACCATAAATAAAATGTGGTGTAGCAATAATCTTTCCAATGCCTTCATCAGAGGCTATTTTGAGCATCTCTAATGAGGTAGCAATATTTTCTGAGCCATCATCAACATATGGAATGATATGGTTATGAATATCAACAAACATGAAATAAGGCTCCTAATCATCTATATTTATCTTAGACTTTTTATGACTTTTCTTTAATGGAGTATCGTTTTCTCCATAGTAATAGTAATAATAATAGTTGCCCTTAGAGTCTTTATCTAGCTTGTTGAGAACCACCCCTATAATATTGGCATTTACTTTTTGCAGCAACTCTTTTGAACGCTTTATGTTGTCTATCTCCACTGTACCAGAGGCAGCTACTAGAATAGTGCCATCTACAATAGTGGATATTATCGCTGCATCAGTAACATTACCCACTGGAGGGGCATCTATAATAACTAAATCGTAGTCTTCCCTAATCCTCTGCATGAGCTGCTTCATTTGATTGCTGGCAAGAAGCTCTGAGGGATTTGGGGGAATAGCTCCACAGGTAATGATATCTAAGCCCTCAATTTCACACTTCTTGACATACTTAGTATAGTCTCCCTTGCTCGCCAGGATATTTGTCAGGCCGTTTTGATTATCAAGACCCATTATTTTATGTACTTTTGGCTTTCTCAAATCGCCATCTATCACCAAAACCCTATTGCCTGCCTGAACAAAGGTAATAGCAATATTAATAGCAGTCGTAGTCTTGCCCTCACCAGGCCCTGAGCTTGTAATGGTGAGCATTTTCAAAGGTTTGTCTATGCTGGAGTACTGAATGTTTGTCCTCAAAACCCTGTACGCCTCAGAAATAGGGGATTTGGGATTGTTAAAGGTAATAAGTGATTTATCGTCCAAGTTTATAATCTCCTCCCATTACTTTGGAAATATCGGTATTGTACCAATAACTGGCAAGTCAAGATATTTCGCTATATCCTCTGGAGTTTTTATTGTATTATCTAAAAACTCGATAAGGAAAATAACACCTACGCCCAACATAAGACCAATAATAAACGAAATCGCCAAATACATACGTTTGCTTGGCCTGATCGGATTCTTTGCTTTCTCTGCCTTGTCTATAATCTGAACATTTTCCACCTTCATGATCTCTACAACCTTGGCTTTAAATATCTCAGCAACCTTGTTTGTAATATTCATAGCAAGTTCAGGATCTATATCCTCCGTAGTAATCTGAATAACCCGTGTATCGTTCTTGCTGGAAACTGTTAGCTTCTGAGCTAGCTGATCTGCAGTGATATCCTTTAGTCCCAGCTCCTGTATAACAGTATTTGAAACCATCCTGCTAATTACCAACTCTCGATAGTCCTTAACCATCTGTGTACCTAGCATCATGTCATTATAGGTAATGTCTGTCTTCTGATCAACATTTTTACCTATATACAGTGTCGTATCAGCCTTATAAACAGGATCAATTATATAGAAGGCCATCACAAAGCCAATAACAAGGCATAGAAAAGCTGCAATAGCTACTATCCACCAACGTTTTAGAAATATCTGAAACAGCTCTCGTATATCAATAGAAATCATATCTTTTTCCATTATTCGACCTCTTTATATAAAATTATTCCATTAATAGTATAGCATTTTGATTCTTTATGTCAAGTAAAGGAAATTAACAATATAGCTGATTTGTAGATATTGTTTTACTTCTTTATTCAGATTTTAGATTCTTGTAAAATCTGTAATTAGGAATACATATGGATATATTGCAAGACTAAATTGAGTAGTCTTTATTACCGCTTCTAAACTCTTGCACGGTAAGATACAGCCCATTCCAAAAGGCTCAAAGAATATTTTTAAAATTATTAAATCCTAAAATAAAAAATTATTTTTATTACAATTGGAAAAATTCAATAATACCTATTATAATTAATATATAAGTATTATTGAATATCAAATGACTTACCCCAAATTTTGATATCTTTAAGAATATCTTAGTATATGTATAAATAATTACGAGTAAAATTATGGAGGAATAAACATTATGGATGATTTAATTAGACCAATTGAAATGAATGGATATGAATTGCAACAGCATTATAACTTTGCACAAATTATAATTTTAGAGAAAGTTTTTAAAGATATTAAAAAAGAGTATGATATGATTGAAGGATATTGTAATGATTATATGTTGCAATTTGATAAAGAAATGGAAGATGGAATTTATAATGGTAATAAACTAATTCCCATAGGATATTGTATAGCAGCTGAAGGATTACAGGGTGCACAAATGAATATATACTACGTAGTATCTAAAATTGAACAAACAATTAAAAGATTGAGAAGTGAACTTCTTGATGAGAGTTTAATTGTAATACTTAATGAAGAAATGGAAAAACTAAACCAAGAAGAATATTATTCTAGGTAGCTTAACAGCCTATCTTTTTTAAAATCAGCCTTTAGCAACTTGATATCCTTGTAGGATACAAACTTAGTAGTATTTCTTATCTGATGGATTATGCGCTGTTATGATCTGACTGGGGAAATACTGCTGATATTGTATTGAGAAAACCTGCCAGCTCATCGACGCTAGCAATTAGGATATCTTCAATCTCTATATTTTTTATATTATTCATTACAGTAACCAGAATTTTGCGCTCTCATTTTCTCAAATCCACATGCCCAATACATCCTTAAATCCATCCATATTAACACCTATAGCAATGTAGACAGTGTTATTATATTATACTCCCCTCCCTTCTAACATGAAAATGTATGTCTTCCATAAATCTACATCCTAACTCAGTATCTAGTTCACCTTCAAGACAATTTCAAGAACTTGAGATATTATCTCATTTATCAAATCATTAATATCACTTGTATCCCTGACAATATTATCTCGTAAAAATTCTCCTAACAATGCTCCACGTCTTTTATCTCAGGACTCTTATTTCTTCTTCCCATAAAAACCTATGAATTGGTGTATTTATTCTAACATCACTTCAGAGTTTATACAAACTTTGAAACGTTCCCTCCCAAAAGTAAAGCAGCTTCTTTTATTGACAAGTAACTACTTGATTTTTCCTTCATTAGTCTTCATTTTCATAGATTACTGCAATGCAGTTGTTATCAATACGTGTATACTTATCTCCATCACACCTTAGACTCCTCCTAAACAATAACAATCTCATCTGCGACATCTCAGAAACCTTTTAAGATTTATTCTGATTTTGTACTCTTGGAATAAGCAAATAACTTCATACTTTGGAGCCTAAGAGAACAAGCTGTTCTCATCTTGCCTAGAATAATCCAAATATTAAAAATGTATCAGTTAATCAAAAGTCTATGTTCTGTTATTCATTCATAATGGGTCTTTAATTAAGTTGCTATTCGAATACTTTAAGTACATAATGTAATTATGATGTTGTCATAATATTAGGTCATTATTAAATTAACGCCTTTACTCTTTGTGGAAAAATAAGGATACATAGGTATTGGATTTATACCCCTACAATCCAATTCCTTAATCTAGGTTGTCTAATTCTAAAGTTAACTAGTTCTCCCCATTTAAATATAATCGCTCTAAATCCAAGATTGTTTTTAAGGCTGACCTAATCAAAGGCCAGCCTTTTTATGTTTTATGCTAACACCTTTTTAATATATTCAATATATTCTTCTAGATCTTCTATGTTTACCTCATAAAAAATCTTATCTTTATCTTGCTGGAGAAGAACATACTTTTCGCCGCTCTGCATACCATCCAATTTGTGAACGTATTTACGATAATGTACTAAAAGCTTTTCGGCAGCAAATTTAGGAATTTTAATTTCCGAATCTCTTTGAATCATTATGTGTACAGTTTTTATATTAGGATCTATAGCAATGTCATATGATAGTCCATATGCTGTTGTACACGTTTCAATATACTGATATGTTGCAAAGGATAGTGCCTTTTTTAAAAAATCCCGCCATGTGCGCAAATCATTATTCTCAATATCTATACTAATAACATCACTTGTAAACACCCCATTAGCTTCTTTTCCTCCAGGCATAAACCCATTATGAGACTCCAAATACTTATTATACTTAGCTTTTATATTTCTAAGCACCGTATCAGTTATATGTCTTTTTAAGTTGTTTTTAAATGTTAGTCTAGAAGAGTTAATTTCTGCATTTTCAACTTTAAGCTCACCAACTAAACCATGATTAAGATAAATATTCATCTTTAAATTTCCTCCTTTTGCTTTCATATTATCAGTTTTAAATTTGATCCCATTTTTCAATTTATATCTTTATAATGCAATTCCATTTTCATCTGTTACACGCGGTTACACCACAAACTAATAAAGTTCTTAATTCTGTAGTGTTTTAGTACGGAAACAATTAAGTAACAGCAGTACCCACCAAAAAACATATACTTGTATGGAACTTTTTTATTTTTTTAGAGACCTTCTAGGAAATAATACATACTCCCATTTAATAGTGTTTTATGAGTGTTACTACTGTTACTATATATATTTCTTGGATTTTAACCTTGTAACTGTAGGAAAAGGGTGTACCCACCACCGTACCCGCATACGTACCAGCGGTGGGTACTTACTAGTTAATCACATGACTCACTACTCATTAATTTATTTATAGCGTCACGTCTTATTACATATAGCCAAGCATTACTCCCAATGAGCTTCACCTGCTTTATAAATTTATGACGATTATCCTTTGTATTAACATCTAGGAAGTTACTATCGAGCCAATCCCTCATCATAGCTTCTTGTTCATAGCCCGCATCTTTAATAAGCTTCTGTAGTACACTTGGTATAAATGCTATATAGTTCCAATTACTACTAGAATCCCATTTCCCTAACCATCCCCCCACCGGTTGAGCCCTTTTCTCATCATTTGTAGCAAATTCCTTTTGATGAGCATAAGCCCACGAAATAACAGTAAGTAAGCAGTTCACCCCACCAGTTGGGTCTACACTTTCACTTATAACAACAGGCCATAGAGTTTCAAATGGATCCTTAAATTCCCAAGGTAATGATACTGCTTCATGTGCAAGTTTTCCAGAGACATAAATTATCGCTGCATATTCTGCTAGTCGTCCCGCCAATTCACTGTTTCCTGGTTTATTTGCATATTCAGCCTCTTTATCCCTAAACATCTTTTTCCATTCACTCCACTTGTCTTTATTCTTCATTACGTATTCAACAAACATTGGCCCTGCATGACCAAAATTTGATTTTACTTGTTGATTCATGTTTGTTATAAATTGCGTTATACTTGGGTTAATAAATTCAATATAATTGTCGAATGGTTTAGTTGTTACCTCTATAAATCTTCCTTTTGTACCTCCGTCTCGTGTGAGATTAACAGAAGGCACCTCGGCAGTGCTAATTAGCACTGTTTTTATTGTCTTTGTAAAGGCAATACCCTTTAAATCTGCACGTCCACGCCCCCTGCCGTTGGCAACCATATATATGGTCTCTGCTACAAGTTCTGGCGTTTTTGCCTGCTTAGTATCATCTAGGAACAAAGGTAACCCATTTAACATGGAAGCAGCTCTTTCAATAAAAACCTTCGTATTGTTCCAACTCTGAATTACCGAGCTTGAATGTCTCTCATCTGGGTCTCCCCAGACACTTGCGCCGATCCTTTGACAGGTTGTTTTACCCTTACTCGTCTTGCAAGCCAACTCATATCCGAAATTGGAACACCCTAAGATTTCTTGCAAAACCGGTGCAAAAGATGCGTATAATGTTGCCTCTACAGATGCATATCCCTTTATTTGACTTACTGCCTCCTTCCATACTTCAAAACTCCCTTCAAGCCTAAAGGCATTAGCAATTTGATTGTCACCAGACGAAAGTGGTCTGAATGTAATTCCCGTAGTTTTATCTGTGCCATCAGTTATCAGCTTATTACCTAACAGGAATCCATTCTTAACTCCATCCCCCTGCCACCCTAGACGACTGGTTGTCATTTCACATGGCATATTTTTATCATTTATGGCTTCAAATTCCGCAAGATATATTACAATGTCCCCTGAATTAAGAGAATGTACTGGAAAACCTTCAATAGCTAAATCAACTATTTTACGAGTATTTGCAATAGCATCCCTATCAACAATTGTGGTCCTCCATGTGCTATCTTTCCAAGTCAACTCAACCTGTTCGCGTCCATCATCTATATCTTTAAGTTTCCTTGAAATAATGAATGGTTTAAATGTAATCTGTACCCGGCGTTCGTTACCATCTTTGTCGTAAGATACTTTGTAAACGCCAGTGTATTCAAGCAGATAACCATTTGGTATAATTGCCTGTGCATAAGGTGAATCAACTAGTATTGGATTAAAAGTACCAGGCATATCATTTTCTAAACCATTGACTGTTTTAAGTCGTATTGCTTCATTTCTGGCTTTATTTGCTGCTTGATTTACTTCTCTTTTAAAAGTACTGATACTTATCTTAGTTTTTATGAGCTGGTTGTATTTCCGCGCGTACTCTGGCGGATCATCAATTAACAATCTTGAAAAAGCATTTATAGAATCCTTTTCAAGATGTAACCCCATATCGCCACTCTTAATCCTGGATATGATGTCATCTACCTTTTTGATTAACTCTTCTTTATTGATATTACTTTTGTCAGGATATCCAAGCTGTATTGGGCTTTTAATCTTGCCATAGTGTTCACAATTCAAGCAATATTGTTCTCCTGCCAATTCAATAATGTTTAGGCAAGTTCGTGGCCCACCATTTACCAGTGACCGGTCGATTTTCTGTTCCGTTTCATTTTCTGAATAACCGTTGTAATTCGAACTTAATTCATGGCATTTTATTCGTCCATTTTTGCAACGACAAGTTATATCAATTTGTGCTTTCCATTCTGGTTCTGTAAGCTTATCAGAATCATCAACTGTATACCTAAACCATTTACATTTTTCATAAATCAGTTCCATCTGCGATAATTGGCATAACTGCTCAATGTTGTTATTTTTTTGTGGTAAGGTAATGCATTTATTATTCTGTAATTCATCAAAAAAAGCTTCAAGTGTCTCTACTTCGCACCTAGAATTTTCATCATATTCTAGGATTTTCACCTGTCGAGGTTTATTTGGAATTTTCCAATTAAAAGTCCCTGGTATACGCGCCATTCTTGCCAAATCACCAACATTATCTAATTTCCAATTGTTCTTTAAGCCTTCTTCTTTGACAAGCTTTTGAATCTTAGAAAATAGATTTTGAATCCTTCTTCGGTCGTTATCATTTTCAATGTTGAAGGGTTTATCAAATAAAACATATGCATGAATTCCTCCCCCACTCAATACAAAAAGTGAGATTTTAATAGGCAGTCCTTTTAAAAATGCAATCCCAACTTCTATTGTTAGCGGCAAATCTGTTTGTGAATGCCCTGGGCAAGAAACATCGATATCTATAAATGCCCCAAACGCAACTTTTGCACTTTTGTTTGTACCACGGGCATAGCTATCATTCTTATCAGGATTCCTGTTTCTATAATCCTCTTTTGCTTTATTTAGATCATGGAGTAGTACATTGTAATGTACCTCACCCTTTACTGTTAGTGTTGCTACAGTTTCTATTAAATTTTCAAAGTCCTTTGGATCTTTCCATGTTGTTTTTAAGTCATCCTTAGTAAAGATTCCTTGATAACCTTCATATGTGCTACCATTAAATAATATCCTAAAGAATTCTTTGATCTCAGATCTATTTGCTTCAATCATTCTCAATTACCTCCCAAAATAATTTTATTTGGGAAGGCGCCCTCCACTGCTACCAGCTGGTATTAAATATCCTTACATGAATTGCTTTAGCTTGTTGTCGATTCTATCTACGATTTCAGGCTTCAAATTACAGTAGCCATTTTCAAACAAAGATAGCTTTGATGGCGAAATGCCTAATCCTTGTGCAAAATCAATGGCCTTAATTCTCGCTTTAATACGAGCAACTTTATAATTAAATCCACTCAATATAATCACCTCCATCTAAAAAAGTTTTTTCGGATCCATGGCATAATGGTACAATTTTTTAGAAAATAAATCACGCAGCGTTTTCGTCGAAAACGCTGCGTGATTTGTAATTAAGTATCTTACTTTTTATAGTCATCTATATTATAATATTCAAGTTGTTCTTGGGTAAGGAATTCATCTAGTCCTAAATAAATTATTAATTCACTTATGGATCTTTCTTTTTCTTCAATAGGTTTTCCAAATTCTGAATTCTGTTCTTTCATTAGCTTGGGTATATAATCTTGGATATTGATGCAGTAAGTTTCAAATTTTTTTGTAGCTTTAAGTATTAAAGAAAAGTTTTTTTTGTTTGAGATTTTTAAATCACTTACTGCATCTGACATTATATCTCTTTTTTCCTTCTTAGCTATTTTTTTTGTTATTTCTTTATTGTTCCCCTCACTGCCAAAACTACTGGGATCAACTCTTATGCAGCTAGATGGATTTTGCAGTAAAATAGACTTAATACACATAAATTCAGAATGTATTGATGACATCTCGCTAGGAAGATCTTCTCCGAGCTCTTTTAGCCTATTTTGTAGATTATAAATTAAGAAATCTTTTTCTAATCCATAAATGTCATGAGTCACATAAATATTAGGATTTGATTTTTCTATTGAAATAAATTCATTTTGATCTGCAGTTTCATTACTTGAATCTAATCTATATCCGCAAATCATATTAATAATATACTCTACTAACTTTTGTGATGGTAGCCCCCATACTTTTACCAAGAAGTATTTGTTAATCACTGTCGTACATTTTTTTAATAAGATAATTAGTATCTTAGCTTGCAGAGTATACTGTTTATCACCTTTCCCCGATAAATACCTTTTATAATCATTTATCTGTTCTACTTTTAAAGAGCTCTCATATATGGTTTTATATGCTTCTTCAAGTTCCTTTCTTATATAGTCCCAATCAGGTAAAATACCCTCATCTTTTAAAACCGAAGAAATATTTCTAATAATCCCCAGCTGATAAATATATTCGATTTGGTTTGGACACTGCAGGACATTTTTGTCACCTAATAATTGACCCCTCATTTCTTCAAAGTTATTATCAATACTTAGATCTTCTTCCAAATCTAAAATATAATTATCAAATTCAGGTATTTTGCTTAATGCATATAACCTTAGCAATGCTCTATTCATATAAACTCCATTCCAACATAAGACTTTTAATCGTTGCTACAATCATTACTACTCAAGCATTTACTCCCCACTATTCCAAAAAGAGATTTTCTACCTTTAACAATTCTATACTTCAATCCTTATGATTTTAGTGCTTCTAGAGAATTCACTTAGAGAAGTAAGTAGTTTATCAGTTTTGCCTAGATATTACTAATAAAAATATTTTTTTAATATTTTATAATAGCTAAATCTCCTGATTTATTAGCTTGGGAGTGTATCCATATTATGACCTTAAAAAGCCTTTAATTTCTGGTATAAGATATAAAATAAAAAGGAAGAGGTGTTAATTTATGAAACAAAATACAGTTATCGTTATAGGTAAAACATTACTAAAGGCAGGAGTAGCCCTGGTATTATCGAACTTAGCAAATCAGAATCTTAAAGATTCGGGGAAAGCGTCATACGACATTATTTCCCAGAATATACGATTCATAAGAAATCAGTGGCTTGAAAGAAAAATAGCAAAAACTGCTGGGCTATAAAACTTATCAAAAGGTGAATAACTCACCTTTTTTCTTTTTATTCAAAATAATAAAAAAAGGAGGTGCTTACAATATTTAATAAAGTTTTTAAAATTGCAACAAGAACGACAGGAAATTTATTAGTTTTAGGAATTATCTCTGGAGTATCAATTTTTGCAGCAAGTCTTTTAAAAGCAACCGGAGAAAAATTTGTTGATACTATTACGGAAGATATATCAAGTCTTCGCAGTGATGATTCCTTGCCAATACCAGATATTAAAAAGGTAGCATAAAAAAAGAGAGGATGTAATATTATGGAAGGGTTTCCCTTTGGAGTGTATGGAAAGTATGGAAGCGGAGAATCAAGCAGTCAGGAGAACAGTACTGCAAAGCTTGATATGAAAGTAAATAGGTTGTGCAAAAACATTGCGAACACAGTTATCAGGTCGAGAAAAAACAGAGAGGATGATGAAGAAATGGAGCCTATTTCATTTAGTCTTCCTAAGATACCTGTCGATGTTATCGTGTTTGGATCCATAGTTGCCTGCAAGCTTCTCTTGTTTATAGCTTATAAAGCAGCAGCAAAGCACAACATGGAAATATTGGATATATGAGAGGAGGAATGAAACATGCAGCAGGAAGTAGGCAATTTATCAGCATTAGATGTACGACTGCATCTTAAACGTATTACAGGTCATGAATTTACCTACTCAAACGATAGACCAGAAGATGCGGTATTCACTCTTAGAGACTACAATATCAAAAATATTGAAAATTTATCGATCGAATGGTGTCTAAAAAATTCTCATGGTATCCTTCTGATTTCCGAACCAATAACTAGAGTAGGATTTTGGAATCTCCCGGATGACATTGAATTGGCAGATATGATTCGTGATGAAGCCCTAGAAGAATTGGCAGATCAGTACAACCATTATTTGGAATCAATAGCCCAAGGAGTGTATTTAACAAATAGTAAATACGAAACAAAAATTCTAATGGAAGGGGATCGCGAGCCTAGACTAGTAGCATTTCTTAGTAACCATGCTCCCGAGGAAGCCTTTATTTCAACAGTGTCAGCTATGAATTCCTTATTGCCACGTCTCCAATTGAGTGCGTAATTACATTTTCGAATTAGCCCCTGTCATTAAGCAGGGGCTTTATTTTTTTAAGGAGTTGAGATCATGATAGATGAGAAATATGTTGTAAATATTAAAGGAAAGAATTATATAATTTACGAAAGAAAGGTTGCTATTGAATTTATGGGACTTATTAAGAAAAAGAATCCAAGTTAATTGATGAATTTAATAAAAAGAAATTAATAGGAGAAGGGAGGTAGATAAATTGGTTAGTTACATGAATATTGAACTGCTTGCTCAAGAAACAGATGGTACATGCAAATTTAATGGACAACCTGTCGTAACAATCGGATTTCAGGAGACATTTGGAGTTAGAGCCCAAGTTCTTGCGATTAAAACGTTAGCTAAAATTTTAACAACTTATAAAGACGCTGACTATTTGCAAGTTTGTAAATACGATGGTGTTAAGTATTTTGTAATCGATGATGGCGGAGTTGTGACATTCCTGTTGCCGGAAGAGTACTAAAAATTATTCATTAAAAAGGGTGCAAAATGCAAAACAAATTAGACTCATTAGTTTTAAAGGAACGGCTGGCAGTCTATGGCGTAGAAGCTTTATTTACAGAAGAGGTTATCAGCTTGTTGACTGGTATTCCTTTCGATATAGTCAAGGATGCCACCGATAATTTTGGTCTAATTGATCTTGTTAAATATTCAAATACCCTCAACATTACTCCTGTAAAACGAAGAAATCTTGAATTACTCTATTCTTTCTATTCCAGGATGAGAAATGTACCTACAAAAGATAAGTATTTACTCAACTCTTCCTCTAAATCTGGGGATTATTGTACTAATCTTTTTATTAATATGGCATATGAGTGCTTTTATGTACTATGCTTGGATTCTCAGAACAGAGTGAACCAAGCTGTAATGGTCCATAACGGTACAATAAATGAAACTGCTGTGTATCCCAGGGTCATTGTCGAGACTGCCCTTAAATACCTAGCCAACAGCGTAATCCTTGCACACAACCATCCTGGGGGCAGTCTTCAACCTTCTGCTGCAGATACTGAATTAACAAAAAAAATAACAACAGCCCTTGATTCTATAGGCATTAAAGTAGTAGACCATATCATTGTCGCTGGTGATAAGTTTACAAGTTTTGCAGAGAAGGGACTAATCTGAGTGAATAATAATTCTTACTAATTATACTTATTTTTGATTCTTTAGTTCCTTTTCTCTTCCTCTTTTGGTCCTTACCCTTTGCGCATTAGCACATGATGGACCGCAGTATTTACATGTGTCTTTTTTGGCAACATACGCTCTCCCACATTTTACATTTCTACAGATTCTATTCTTTTGGAAAGCTGAAGTTACGTCAAACATGAACAAGAGTTTTAATGCATCATTTAGGCATTTATACGACCAAGAAATGTGCCAGCTATCTTTATAATATAAGTTTGTATTATATGGGCCTGCCCTGAATTGATTTAAAATATCACCCCAAGTCATCTTAGATAGCTTATTTTCATCATATACATCATTTGGGGAACCTCCACTTCTTTTAAGTTCATCCCACAACTTGGCCATAGTATAAAATTTCTGTAGTTCATATAGAAATAGCAGAACTGGCTCACCATACAATCTCAAAAACTTTTCATTAGTATATCCTGTAATCATTCTGCCA
>Ga0209430_1001572_pt1 | contig 16563 bp, 10 predicted proteins | sample BarGraIncub1133A_FD_184504 | JGI IMG/M metagenome (GOLD analysis project Ga0209430, IMG submission 184504) | Arctic peat soil microbial communities from Barrow, Alaska - Barrow Graham LP Incubations 11-33A (SPAdes) (version 2) | ecosystem: Environmental > Terrestrial > Soil > Wetlands > Peat... | reverse complement strand
TTGGCCCATGGATCGGTTTCATTTACCAACGGGGCACGCCAAACATTCAAAACCGGACCTTTTTGAATTAAATCCACCCCGCTGTAATTCATAGTAGTAAGGTTTCCGGTGCTTTTATCGAAAATATATGAGAAATTCGATCCTGCCACTGAAATCTTTCCGTTATCTTCAATAACCTCCAAAGCGGTGTTGCTAATTATTTTATTGTTTTCTATCGCCTTAAACCATGGTAAGTCCAGCTGATCCCAGGCAACTTCGAAGCCACTTTTCGCCCAGAATTTGTCTTCCTTGGTTTGAAAGCTAAGGAGCAAACGGTAAGAGACCCCTTCTTTTATTTCAGGTTTTTTGAATGGAATTACAACTTCAGACTTATCGCCTGCTTTAAGAGAAATATCCAGCAATCCATCTTGAATCACAGTATTATCAGCATCTAACTGCCATGTGCATTTCAGTTCATTAAGATTTGTAAAAGGATATCTGTTTGTGATTTGTACGATACTTTTATCAGGATTAACCCATTCAGCATGAACCGGCTGAGCTGATTTTTTAACCTGCCAGAGTTCAGGCTGAGGTTTACGATCGGGCCAGACCATTCCATAAGTCCGTGCACCAATTCCCATACTGTAATATTCGCCCTTTATCTCTTCGTTCTCAAAATCGAGCCACAAGCGGGCACTGTCTTTTAGCAATTGTGAATTCTCCGAAAGTAAACGTTCAATTGCAATATCCTGATTGAATATTGAAACGCGGTCGAATCGCGCATTACTCATATTATCCGAATACTCCGATCCTTCATTTTCGGTACTATATCCTAAACTAACGGGAAAAGGTTTATTGGTTATCTTACCCTTAAACGGCTGACCAGATACCTTTTTACCATCAATGTAAAGCGACATCTCTTTACCATCGCAAATGCCTGCAACATGATGCCACGCTCCAATCCATCCTTCCGGCAGCTGACCACTAAGAACCCGTTTCTTCTGATCTGTGACGTAAAATTCCAGGTTTTTCTCATCTTTCTGTGCGATTCCAAACTGGTAGTCACCTTTCACCAGAAATGTTCCGTTACCGTTCCATTTGTTCGGGTAAACCCAGAACGACAGGGTTAACTTATTCTCGGTTATATCCAAAGCCGTGTCCCGGTAAGTCTCAACCCATTGATCATGACCATTTAATTCAATCGACTTTCCAAACTTTCCTTCAGCGAAAACAGCCCGACCTTTTATTGAAGTATTGATATGAAAAGGAGATTCATCTTTGATTAGTCTGATTTTCTCAGTAATTCCGGGACTTATCCAATCCCAAATTGCCCCGCCTGTGAGACGTGGATATTTGTAAATCAAGTCCCAGTATTCATCCAGTCCTCCGGCTCCATTTCCGGTGGCCGCTACATATTCGTCCATGAACGATGGGCGTGAATCCTGACTTTCAGGAACCTGGGCAATGCGGGTCTCGAGTTCGTCGGGTGTTGGATACCGTGGGCCAATAATATCTTCGCAAGGCACTTCATTTTTCCAATCGACATCTTCGGTATTTCCGCCATACATCCACAACCGCGTCGGATCAAGTCGCTTTCCCTCTTTGATCACCTCGCAAATATTTTTTCCGAAGCCACTTTCATTTCCGGCACTCCAGAAAAGAATGGAAGGGTGATTTCTGTCGCGCAAAACCATTTTCTGAACCCGTTCAACATAGGCATTTCTCCACTCCTCTTTCTCAGAAATATATTCTGTGGCATGCGATTCATCACCCGTTTCGTCGATAATATAGATACCCAGTTCGTCAGCAAGTTCAAGATATTCCTGCACAGGCGGATAATGGGATGTCCGAATGCAATTGATGTTGAATTGCTTCATCAAAATAAAATCTTTGCGTATAGTTTCTACATCCATCGCGTGACCCAAGGTTGGATGTTGCATATGGCTGTTGACACCATTCAGTTTAATGGCCACACCATTCAGCAATAGGGCCTGATGTCTGACTTCAACTTCCTTGAAACCAATTGATGCAGAGATCACTTCCTCTGTCTTACCTTCTGAAGAGATCAACTCAAGCGTTAAATGATACAAATTTGGGTACTCAGCCGACCATTTATCAGGATTCATCACATTTGCGCTTAGTTTAACCTCCTGATCTCCCGATGGAGGTAAATTAATCAACTCTGAAATAATGGGTTCCTGGACAATTTTGTGATCCTTTCCAAACAAGGTAGCTTTGATGCGAAACCCATTCTTCGTCTCCGGAATATAATTCTTCAGGTCAGCCTTAATCATTAAATTGGCATCACGGTACTGATTGTCGAGATCAGTCGTCACAAAATAGTCGCGAATGTGAACCGCCGGAGTTGCCATCAGATAAACATCCCTGAAAATTCCGGACAATCGCCAGAAATCCTGATCTTCAAGATAAGTACCGTCGGAGTATTTATAAACCTGCACTGCCAGCGTATTTTTACCTGTAGTTAAAAATGGGGTAAGATTATACTCCGCCGGTTCATTTGCTCCTTGGTTATATCCAATTTCTTTCCCGTTCAGCCAAACAAAAGTGGCCGAGGTAGATCCATCCATTCGTAAAAAGACCTGGTTTCCCTTCCAATTGGAAGGCATTGAAAAACTGGTACGATACGATCCGACAGGATTATAATCATGGGGAATTCTGGGAGGATCAACTTTAAATGGCTGGGCAACATTCCGGAACATCGGATCACCGTATCCCTGCATTTCCCAGTTTCTGGGAACATTTATACTGCCCCACTTTTTATCGTTAAAGGTTGTTTGGTAAAAACCGGTTGGAGTGGTTGCCGGATTTTCGGAATAATAGAATTTCCATTTACCATTCAATGACAAATAACCTTGAGATGCGTCCCGCTTATGGGAGAGCGCATTGTCCATATTTTTATAAGCGACCAAAGGTACATGCCCGGGTTCCTGATTAAGTTCAATTACTGCAGGATTTTCGATAAACTGATAAACATTATCCGGAAATTTATTCTGAGACATACACGGAGCAATGTTTAGAAAAGACAAACATCCCAATAAACATGGAAACAAATTTTTCATCGGTATCGTAATTTGGTGATCAATGGTTATCGCGAAAATAAGCCAAATGATAGTAACTTTGCAATTAGTTTGTAGATTAGTAGCATTAAAATTTTGACATCGTAAAATGAACAGGCAAAACATCGAAAAAGTAAAGGAAGTGGAGGAGATGTTACTCGATGTTGGAACACTTCTTATGAGCAATGGTGCAAGTACGGGCCGAGTACGGACAACCGTTCACCGAATTGCCGATGCTTTGGGTTATGATGTTGAACTACTGATTACAAGCCGGTCGCTGATGTTAACTGTAACTGAGGAAAATGGTTCTGATTACACGAGCAGTGTCAGACGTACACCGCCACATGGAGTAAACTTCCGTCTTGTTTCCGGTATTAGCAGGATGAGCTGGCGTATCATCGAAGATAAGCTGAGTCTTGAACAGATTAATGAAGAAATCAGCAGATTAACTTCACTTCCTCATTATCCGCGTTTAGTAGTTCTATCGCTTGTTGCTTTAGCCGGAGCTTCATTTTGCCGTTTGTTCGGAGGTGAAGGATGGGAACTGGTTGTAACTTTTGTTGCATCTTTTTTTGGACTTTTTATTCGGCAGGAAGCCATTAAGAAGCGGTTCAATCCTTATCTTTCGATTGCATTTGCTTCATTTGCTGCATCAATGGTAGCAGGATTGTCCGTTAAGCTTGGAATTGGAGATACACCGGAACATGCCCTTGCGACCTCGGTTCTCTTTCTTATTCCTGGTGTCCCGCTGATCAACTCGCTTACTGACTTAATTGACGGAAATACACTAAACGGCATTGTCCGAGGAATAAATGGGTTTATCATTGCCTTTGCCATCGCGCTTGGATTAATGTGCGCTATGCAAATTTATGGGCTTTAAATTTTAAACATGGCTACGGAGATTTTACTGATATTAGAAAAAGGAATCTGGTTCGGATTTGCTGCACTCGGTTTTGCAATACTCTTTAATGTTCCGCAACGCACATTGAAGATTATCTGGTTAATAGCAGCCGCCGGTGGTTTAACCAAACTTATGCTGATGCAATGTAATATTGGAATTGTTGTTGCCACCTTCGCTGGCGCATCCCTGGTCGGACTCCTAAGTGTTTATGCGGCTCACAATAAACATGCGCCCCCGCTTGTATTCTCAATTCCATCTGTGATACCTATGATTCCTGGCGCTTTCGCCTACCGGATGATGCTTGGATTAATGCAATTATCCGGAACCGCAGTATCAAATGAAATCTATTACCAAACACTGGCTGAAACGACAAGCAATGGACTGAAAACCATGTTTATATTAATGGCCTTAGCAGTTGGTGTTGCAATTCCTATGCTTATTTCGCGTAAAGAGACGATAAAAAAAATCCGTCACAAATCCAATCCAAGATCATAGAAATGCCAATTCTTAGAACAAATGACCAGACAAATTTTATACTAAACAACGATTAAAACGAAATCTATGCAGAAATTAGTATTCGTATCTATTTTATTAATTTTCAACAATATATTGTTCGTACAAGCTGCTGCACCTTACTCTCAAAAGAGGAAGACCACCGTATCTATATCCGGAGAGAAGTTTCTCATCAATGGCATTCCAACATTTCAGGGTAAATCATGGAAAGGTTACCCTTTGGAAGGGCTTTTGCCTAATTCGCGCATGGTTCAGGGAATTTTTGATGATTTAAATAATGAGACCCGTCACCTATGGAATTATCCAGACACTCAAGCATGGGATGCAGACAGGAATACAAATGATTTCATTCAGCAAATGCACTTTTGGAGAACAAAAGGACTTTTGGCTTTTACAATTAACCTGCAAGGTGGAAGCCCACAAGGTTATTCGAAAGATCAGCCATGGGAAAATTCAGCTATTGATGAATCGGGTAATCTTCGGGTAGATTATATGAACCGGCTCGAAAAAATTCTGGATCGCAGTGATGAGTTGGGAATGGTTGCAATTCTTGGAATATTTTATTTTGGTCAGGATGAACGGATTAAAGACGAGGATGCCGTAAAACTTGCGGTCCGAAACACGTTAAAATGGCTCGCCAAACGAAGATACACCAACGTTCTGATCGAAATAAACAACGAGTGCAATGTTAATTATGACCACAAAATCCTCCAGCCGGAACGTATACATGAGCTGATTGAGATGGCGAAAGAATTTTCAGTGGATGGGTCTCGATACCTTGTAAGTACAAGTTATGGCGGCGGAACAATTCCATCTCCTGCTGTAGTCAAATCAGCCGACTTTATCCTGATTCATGGTAATGGAGTCGGAAATCCTGCCGACATTGCGTTAATGGTGAATAAAACCCGAAAGGTGGACGGTTACACTCCGAAACCAATTGTATTTAATGAGGATGATCATTTTGATTTCGAAAAACCATTGAATAATTTCATCGCTGCTACATCTGTTTTTGCATCATGGGGCTATTTCGATTACAGAATGAAAGACGAAGGGTATAATGAAGGTTACCAAAGCGTTCCTGTAAATTGGGGAATTAGTTCGGATCGGAAAAAAGGCTTCTTCGATCTGCTTGAAACCATTTTTGTGATTTCACAATAATACGCACCCCTTAAATTTAAGCGATAAATCATAACAGAAAGAATAACAATGAATAAATTACTTTTAGGCTTAATGCTTCTCATCAGCACACAGGTCATCGCACAAAAAGGAGAGAAATTCTTTCCTTCAAAAGAGTTGACAACCGTCGGAGCTTATTATTATCCCGAACATTGGGATTCAACTCAATGGGATCGCGACTTTCAAAATATGGCGAAAATGGGATTTGAATTTACCCACTTTGCGGAATTTGCCTGGGCGCAACTGGAACCAGAAGAGGGAAGATACGATTTCAAATGGCTTGACCGCGCTGTTGAACTGGCAACCAAGTACAACCTGAAAGTGGTAATGTGTACTTCTACCGCTACACCACCTGTTTGGCTCGTCCGAAAACATCCCGAAATACTGGTAAAAAATGAAGACGGAACTACTGGCGATCATGGATCACGTCAAAACGCCTCTTTTTCAAGTACAATCTACAGGCAGTATTCGCTAAAGATGGTTAAAGAATTGGCCAAAAGATATGGAAATAACCAGCAAATCATTGGCTGGCAAATGGATAATGAGCCCCGAAAATTCTTCGACTACAACGATGATGCACAATTACGTTTTCGCGAATGGCTCAAAAATAAATACAAAACTATTGATGCTTTAAATAAAGCATGGGGCACCAACTTCTGGAGCGGAACCTATTCTGATTTTCAACAGATCAATGTTCCTTTATACAAAATGTGGGGAATGAATCTTCATCAGAAACTTGATCATAGTCGCTTCTCGGATTACGAGACAGCTTCATTTCTTGATGAGCAGGCAGTCGTGGTGCGAAAGTATGCATCAGCATCGCAATGGATTACATCAAATTATATCCCAATGTATGATGTTGGATACGATGGAATGAGTCATGAACTTGATTTTCCTTCCTATACGCGATATATGGTTTATGGGGAGGCACAGGGAATTGGCCGAAATGGCTACCGCCTTGGCGAATATTCGCGTATCGCAATGGCAAACGATTTTTTCAGACCGATGGCAGGTTACTACGGTGTTATGGAATTACAGCCTGGACAAGTCAATTGGGGAAGTATCAATGCGCAACCTTTACCTGGCGCTGTTAGATTATGGTTGTGGAACGTCTTCGCCGGAGGTAGTAAGTTTACCTGTACCTATCGGTACAGAGCGCCGCTGTATGGTTACGAACAGTACCACTACGGAATTGTTGGTACGGACGGGGTTACACCAACCCCAGGAGGAAATGAGTTTAGTCAGTTTAATCAGGAAATCAATATTCTACGAAAAAAATACAATTCGCAAAACTCCCTTCCAAAAACGTACATAGACCGAAAAACAGGAATCCTGTTCAATGCGGATAATGTGATGGCCATTAACCTTAATAAACAAACCACGGAGTGGAATACAGAAGCGCATTTTCTAAAATATTACAAATCACTTAAATCATTCGGAGCTCCTGTTGATTTCATTAGAGATACCACCAACTTTTCGGAATATCCATTTATAGTTGTGCCGGCATACCAGCAGATTGACAAGCAATTAATTGCCAAGCTGACCTCGTATGCTGAAAATGGCGGGCATCTCGTGATGACTTGTCGCACAGGCCACCAGGACCGCGATGGTCATCTCTGGGAAGCTCCATATGCCCAACCCATTTATGACCTGATTGGTGCCGAAATTAATTCGTATGATCTTTTAATGCCTCAATCTCCCGACTCGGTTAGGTTTGAAGGTAAGCCTTATGCATGGACAAGCTGGGGAGAACTCTTAAACCCACGCAAAGGGACTGAAATCTGGGCTAAATACGAGGGTGATTTTTATGCAGGCACTTCAGCAGTTACTTCCCGAAAATTGGGACGCGGCACCGTTACATACGTCGGTGTCGATAGCAAATCCGGGGATCTCGAAAAAAAGGTGCTTAGTCGGCTATTCAAGGAATCCGCAGTCGCTGTCGAAAGCTATCCTCCTGGAATTATCACCGAATACCGTGATGGTTTTGGTATCGCAATGAACTACAGGGACAAAAACTACGAAATGAAACTCCCGGCATCCTCCGAAATCATTTTTGGCAACCAATCAATTGCGCAAGGCGGAGTTCTTGTGTGGAAATATTAGTGAGGAATTATTTAAGGGGAACAGTATTTCTCGCCATCATTGCCTGTTTACTCTGGGCTTCAGCATTTGCGGTGATAAAGATCGGGTTGCAATATACAACCCCATTGCGATTTGCAGGTCTCCGTTTCATGCTGGCCGGATTGATGGTCTTGCCGTTGGTGGGTTCCTATCACACTGCTTTTAAATATATCCGAGATAATTTCCGGCTGGTCTTGCTTATTGCTTTCCTGCAGACATTTGTACAATACACACTGTTTTACAGCGGTTTAAATCTTGTCCCGGGGGCGCTCGGAGCCATCATAATTGGTGCAGGACCACTATTTATAGCATTTACAGCACATTTCTTCATGCCGGATGATAAGTTGACTTTGCCAAAATTGGGAATCATCTTTATGGGAATTGCAGGAATTGCAATGGTGAGCCTCAGCAATGTATCTGGTAAAGAAACTGGCAATCTGATTTTTATAGGAATCATTTTGCTTTTTCTGACCAACATAAACGCCGGATTTACCAATGTGGTTATAGCCCGCGATGCCAAACACATTCCACCACTAATATTAAGCTCATCCTCGCTCATCATTGGCGGAGTGTTGCTCTTTCTGGTTTCACTTCCAGCCGAGGGATTTTCCTTCACTATTCCACCATTAACTTACTATTTATCAATTATCTGGCTAAGCTTTCTATCCGCAGCTGCCTATTCGATCTGGAATTTTCTATTGCAGCGCAAAGAGGTAAAAGTTTCAGCTTTGAACATGTGGAAGTTTATAATACCCGTATTCGGAGCAATCTTAAGCTGGATACTGATTCCAAATGAATCACCTGATCTGGTATCGATTGCAGGAATAACCATTACGGCCATAGCGTTGGTTTTGTTTAACCGTCAGAATGCAATTCAGTCAAAAGATCCAGCCATTTAGCTCATTATGACTTCTGCAACCCGACGTAATGTGCCATTAGTAATGATGTTATGCAAAATACTATTTCAAATTTTAGTCTGCCAGCCGACATCTTTTCAGGGCATTTTTTATACCTGTACAAATCTGCATTACATTAATTCTTACATTTACCAGAAATAAACAAATTGCGGGTAATATTTTGCAAGGTATTTAGTTACAACCGAATTATATTGCTTACAGATAGAAGATATTAATATTCAACAAGATATTTTAATGAATCAAAAAGTCCATTATGAAAGTCATCTTTCAAATAAGCTACACAGGTTATATTCGTCGATTATAACCCCCACAGGCTATAACAGGCATATATAACCCCTACAAGTTATATATACACAAAATAACCTGTGCGGGTTATTGCAAAAATGGTTGATGGAAAGGATAAAGGAGAAAATGATTTATAAACGAATCGAAATACCATGGGCATAGATGCTGTTATTACTGGTGACTTAGTCAAATCACGCAAAATTAAAGATGCTGATATTGAAAAGGTAATCAATTCCTTAAAGGATACTTTTGATGAAATCAACCGTCAGTTGCTCGATGGCAAAGGAACGTTTGAAATCTTTAGGGGTGATAGTTTCCAGGGTCACCTACCTCAACCAGAGCTGGCAATGCTTGTTGCTATTATCATACGTGCCAGACTTCGTACCTATGAACCTTCGATTGGTTTAGCAGGTCGCATTAAAACCGACAAGCCCATTTTGCGAGCTTACAGCGATGCACGCATTGCCATTGGAGTAGGCACCACCAGGTACAATGCCGACAAAATTACAGAATCTCAAGGCGAAGCTTTTCTGAAATCTGGCAATTCATTCGATGCCTTAAGCAAAGAAAATGAGCGTCTTGCTATAATGACTCCGTGGGAGAATATAAACTATGAGCTTACGGTCAGTTGTAAACTGGCTGATGCACTGATCAGCAAATGGACAGCAAGTACAGCCGAAGCGATGTACCATTACTTGCTTTATGACATCAATCAGAAAGAACTGGCTTCAAGATTAGCAATAACACAACCTGGTGTGCATAAAAGATTGGTTATTTATGGGAATATAAATAGCATTCAAGCATTTCTAAACAGGTATCAGGAATTAATTATTAAAGCAAAATAGCATGGATGCTTTAAATTTCGACTTACTGCTGCGAATCCTGGTTGCCCATTTTTTGGCTGATTTTATTTTTCAGCCCACTTCATGGGTAAAAAAGAAAAATGAGCAGGGTATAAAATCGGGCCATTTCTGGCTTCATATTGCGATTCACCTAATTACACTATCTGTTTTACTTTGGGATTGGAATTTGTGGCCAGTGATCCTTTGGGTTACGCTTGGACATTTAACACTTGATGCCCTTAAGAGTAAACTATCAAATTCCAGTTTATGGATATTTTTAGCAGACCAGATTTTACATGTATTCATAATTGTATTCGTCTGGCTGATCTATTCGGACCAATTTCAAGTGTTTTGTGACACTGCTTCCATAATTGCAAACGATCAGAAATTATGGGGATTATTTTTGGCATATCTTGTATTAAGTACACCTTCCTCTGTAATAATCGGTAAGATGACCCAAAGATGGAGTGAAGATCTGGGAATATCAACAGGAAGTAAAGGTCTGAAAAATGCTGGCAAATGGATTGGTATAATGGAACGCCTGTTAATCTTCACGTTCATTGCAATAAACGAATTTAGTGCCATCGGATTTCTGCTCGCTGCAAAATCGGTATTTCGGTTTGGTGATTTAAAAGATACTTCTGATCATAAGAAAACGGAATATATCATTATCGGAACTTTCATCAGTTTTTCAATAGCAATTGCCATCGGATTGTTTTATAAACTAAACCTGTTTTAGCTTAATCCAATAACCAGACACTTGCGAAAAAAGTTTTCTGGAAACCGAAGCCAACTATATACATACAATATAGTTGAATATTGTTCTATCTGGATTTTAGCAATTTAATCAAACCTGGAATTTTGTATCAACTAACCTCCCACAATTGTGTGAGGTAAACCAATATATGGGCTATTTTTGGAAACTACAAATACAAAAATTGGCATAACAAACCCATGCATTTTATAGGAGAAGGATTGTTGACCATTGCACTTTCACCCAAATTAAAAGAGCAATAGGGATTAACGACATTTTAACCGTTCCTAATCGATTCTATCCGGATATAATCGATTAAGCTATTCGATTGGCTTTCAAGCTTGTACTCACAATGAAATGTTCTAATCCTAAAAAAGACTCTATTTTTCCCAAAATTGTTACATTTTATTTCAATCGTAAAATATTTTTTCTTGCAGTTGTAATTTATTCTGAATATTTTTACATTGTAAATATATTTTTTACATCCAGAATCATAATTTAATACGTCCAATTATGAAAAAACCGATAGATCTCTTAACACAATTAACGACGGCAATTGAGACAAATTCAGAGGATGCAATAGATTTTTATAAAAGAGGTATTGCAAAATTTGAATTACAAGATTACAATGGTTCAATTGCTGACCTTACTAAATCCTTAGAGATAAACCCAATGAATAAATGGAGTTATCTCTATAAAGGAATTGCAAAGATGGGTATTGTTGACTATCATGGTGCAATTGCCGATATGGATCAGGCGATAGCATTAAGCCCAGAGTTTACTGCAGCTTATTACAGCAGAGGATTACTAAAGATAGAGCTTGGCCTGACAAATAGTGGACTTTTGGATTTAAACAAAGCAAACGAACTGGGAGATACCGATATTTTTGAAGGAATAAATATCAACCACAATTAACGGATAATCAAGAGATTTAAGCCCCTTTTTTCAAATTGTTTTTTAGCTATTTCATTCTATATCCCGTATAACATACACCTGTCCTGCTTCATGGCGTACAACTCGTATTCTTTCACCTTTTTCAATAAACGAGCTTTCTGACATTGCATCATATATTGCTCCTTCAACAGAGATCTTGCCAGACAGACGAAGAACGGTCTGAGCGATTCCGACTTTCCCTACCAGAGATTTATCCTCCTGATCAACACCTACATAACTTCGCTCAGTCGAAATAGTGGTATGCAGCGCAAAATTCCTGAAAATACCCTTTCTTGAAGCAAATAATTTCGAACTCGCCCAAATTGAAAGAAAGAAAGAGAGTAATATTGAGATCATTACAGTTCCGATTGCAGCCGATATTCGTGCTGGCTCTACATTGTCAAAATCAAAGATCACATTATCCAATAAACTAAGAATCAAACCTGAAACCATTAGAATAATTCCCGAAATACCGAAAACACCAAAACCAGGAATGATCAGAATTTCTACACCAAGCAAGATAAATCCTACAATAAAGATTATAATTTCCCAATTAGCGGCAAGTCCTTCAAGATAAAGAGGTGAAAAATAAAGGATAGCAGCGGTTATTGCCAGGCCAATTGGAAAGCCGATGCCAGGAGTTTGTAATTCAAAATAAATACCACCAATCATGGCCATAATCAAAATTCCGGAAACAATCGGATTGACCAGGAAACCGAGGAACCGATCGAGACCAGTTGCTTTGTATTCGCGTATTTCGTAATTCTTTATGCCGGCCTTCTCGATCACCTCACGAACATCCTTTCGTACGCCTTCACAAAATCCGTATTTGATAGCTTCAGTCGGGGTCATCGTTAATACCTTCCCTGTATCAATAATTTCTACAATATAAATGGATGGATCTACCATTGCTTCAGCAATTTTGGGATCTCTACGCCACTGAATAAGCGTATCGTTACCAGTAAAAACGGTGTCTTCCCCTTGAGCTTCAGCAGTTGAACGCATAATTGAACGCATGTAGCTTTGGTATTTATCGGGCATGGCCTGACCCGTTGCATTTACAACGGTTGCAGCTCCCATATTTGCCCCTTTGCGCATATAAATACTATCGCAGGCAATCGAAATAAGCGCTCCGGCAGAAGCAGCGTTGTTATCAATAAAAACATAAACGGGAATTTGTGAATTAAGTACCTTTGTGCGCATAGAATCAGCATCCAGAACGGTACCACCATAGGTATTCATATGAAGCACAATAATATCCGCCTTTAAGGATTCAGCTTCTGCAAAGGCTTTAATCGTTTGCCGCCAGATGCCTGGACCAATATTCTCTTTAATAGGAAAAAAATAAACGAGTTTATTTTTCGGCACAACATTCAATGAATCAGCCGCAAGCCAAAAAACATTAAAGACCAATAATACAGCAACTAAGAAGTAACGCATACCTGCACAGTTTTAAAATTTATTTCATCATTGACTAAAAAAACAGCTCAACTCTTTTTGATTCCGACAAATCGAAACCAAACTTATATTTTTATAAAAATACACATTTAGAGGACAATCAGAACAAATTTCTTCACATTACTTATGTCAATGCCACGTCATGAGCAAACGATCACGACTCATAGATTTTACTACCTTTGCATCAAATAGAAATAAGTTTAAAAAATGGAATTACAGATCTTAACTGCCATTTCACCCGTCGATGGAAGATACCGTGACAAAGTAGTAGAACTTGGTGATTATTTTTCGGAGTTTGCACTGATTAAATACCGTGTTTACGTTGAAATTGAGTATTTTATAGCCTTAACCGAAATACCGTTGCCACAATTGACCAGCTTTGCCCCGGAACGAAAAGCCGATTTACGCAACATTTATGAATCCTTTAATTTAAACGATGCCGGTCAGATTAAAGAGATTGAAAAAGTAACGAATCACGATGTGAAAGCCGTTGAATATTTCATAAAAGACAAATTTGAAAGTTTAGGCCTCGAAAAATTCAAGGAGTTTATCCATTTTGGACTCACTTCGCAAGACATCAACAATACTGCGGTTCCCTGCTCCTTACGTGATGCAATACAGAATGTGTATATCCCATTAATTGATGAGCTTATCGCTAAGCTGGAGGCAATGGTCTTTGCATGGGAAGACGTTTCGATGTTGGCCAAAACACATGGACAACCAGCATCCCCTACCCGCCTTGGAAAAGAGATTAAGGTATTTGTTGAAAGACTGAATGTGCAGGTTGAACTGTTGAAGGGAATCAAATGCTATACCAAATTTGGTGGAGCCACAGGAAACTTCAATGCCCACCATGTTGCTTATCCATCAATTGACTGGGTCGATTTTGCCAATAATTTTGTACGCGATGCTCTTCAGCTGGAACGTTCGCAAGCCACCACGCAGATTGCCCATTACGACAATTACGGCGCAATCTTCGACAATATGAAGCGTATCAATACGATACTCATTGATTTTGACCGCGATTTTTGGACCTATATCTCAATGGGGTACTTCAAACAGCAAATCAAGAAAGGCGAAATCGGGTCATCTGCCATGCCGCACAAAATCAATCCAATCGATTTCGAAAATTCTGAAGGAAATCTGGGAATTGCGAATGCTGTATTCGAACACCTTTCAGCCAAGTTACCTATTTCACGTTTGCAGCGTGACCTCACAGACTCTACGGTCTTACGAAATATAGGAGTACCCATAGCCCATACCATCCTGGCAATCAAATCAACCTTAAAAGGGTTAGGTAAGTTATTACTTAATAATGAAGTGATTGAACGCGATCTTGAAGATAACTGGGCTGTTGTAGCCGAGGCAATTCAAACCATCCTTCGCCGCGAAGCTTATCCGAACCCATATGAAGCATTGAAAGATCTGACACGTGTAAACCGCAAGATCGACCGCGAAGTAATTCATGAGTTCATCAATAAATTGACAGTTAGCGAAGCTATCAAAAATGAATTGAAACAGATAACTCCACACAATTATACAGGCGTATCAATCTGATTTGTATCGCTTAAATTCGTCCCCAAAATTTTACTAATTACAAGGTAAAAAACTAAATTTTTAAATTGTGAAAGGTCTCTACCTTCTTTTAAAACGCTTTATAAAGCCATATAAGCACTATGTGGTCTTGGCTTTTGTATTTAACCTGCTCGGAGCAATATTTGGAGCATTTCAATTTGCCGCTCTTAAGCCCGTACTTGAGGTGTTATTCGACAAACCAAAACTAATTGAAAAACCTGCAGAGTGGGTTTTCACCGTAAATAGCCTCAAGGACAATATCATGTTCCAACTAAATGATATTATCCAAAAGTTCGGAGCCCAAAAAGCGCTCATATATATTGGTATTTTTCTGATGATTATGGTATTTCTGAAGGTATTATTTACTTACCTGGCATTATATGTATTGGTACCTTTACGAAATGGGGTTGTACGGGATATCAGAAATCAGATTTACTTAAAGATACTTGAACTTCCGATCGGTTTTTTTTCCGAAGAACGAAAAGGGGATATCATTGCCCGAATGACGGGCGATGTTCAGGAAATTGATAACTCGATTATGAGTTCTCTCGAAATGTTATTGAAAGAACCGTTGTTAATCATCATCTATCTGATGGCTATGATCTATATGTCATGGGAGCTCACACTTTTTGTTTTCCTGTTATTACCAGTTGTAGGATATTTGATTGGCAAAGTGGGTAAAAGCCTTAAAAAACCTTCGATGAAGGGGCAAAATAAGATGGGAGAACTACTTTCTACCATTGAAGAATCGCTATCCGGACTCCGCATTATTAAGGCTTTCAATGCTGAAAAAAAGATCCAGCAGCATTTCCAAAAGCAAAACACTGAATATTACAACATTATGAACAGCTTAATGTGGCGCCGGTATCTGGCCCATCCAATGAGTGAATTCCTCGGAACAGCTGTTATTGTAATTGTATTATGGTATGGAGGTGGATTAGTTTTAAGCAATCACAGCAATTTATCCGCTGCTGGATTCATTACATACCTGGTTTTTTTCTACAGTATTATTAATCCGGCAAAATCATTTACAACAGCTTTCTATGCTATCCAGAAGGGACTCGCCTCTATGGAACGGATCGATATGGTCATGATGGCACAAAACAATATCATAGACAAGGAAAAACCACTGGCAGTTAAAACTTTTACCTCTCAAATCGAATATAAAGATGTTACCTTCCGCTATATCGAAGATGATGTTCTTAAAAAAGTAAACCTTAACATTCCAATTGGCAAAACCATCGCATTGGTCGGACAATCAGGATCGGGAAAGTCGACATTTGTAGATTTGCTTCCCCGTTTTTATGATGTCAGTGAGGGCCGGATTCTGGTTGATGGTATCGATATCCGTGATTATAAAATTGCCGATTTACGCGGTCTGATGGGAAATGTCAATCAGGACGCGATCCTGTTCAACGATACATTCTTTAACAACATCTCCTTTGGCGTTGAAAATGCAACCATGGAACAAGTGGAAAATGCAGCCAAAGTGGCCAATGCACACGATTTTATAATTGCAACTTCAGAGGGCTATCAATCGAATATCGGCGATCGCGGAGGCAAACTTTCGGGTGGACAACGTCAACGTATTTCAATTGCGCGGGCAGTACTTAAAAATCCCCCAATTTTAATCCTCGACGAAGCGACTTCAGCTTTAGATACAGAATCGGAAAAACTGGTCCAGGAAGCGCTCGAAAACCTGATGAAAAACCGCACTTCAATTGTTATCGCTCACCGTTTGTCAACCATTAAAAATGCAGACATGATTTGTGTGTTTCATGAAGGGGAAATCGTTGAAAGGGGAAATCATGAAGAGTTGCTTGCGCTAAATGGTATCTATAAAAAGCTTCATGGAATGCAAAATTTTTAAACAAGACAGATAATAGCATAAAAAAAGGGGGCTACAATCCATAGCCGTCAACTTAAGGAATCTGGATCTGTCAAATGAAATTTCAAGACAGATTCAGATTCTTTTTTTCTATATAATAAGGGGATATGTGAAAGCGAGATAGCGCCCCTTGAAAGATCCTTG
>Ga0209430_1001570_pt1 | contig 16573 bp, 17 predicted proteins | sample BarGraIncub1133A_FD_184504 | JGI IMG/M metagenome (GOLD analysis project Ga0209430, IMG submission 184504) | Arctic peat soil microbial communities from Barrow, Alaska - Barrow Graham LP Incubations 11-33A (SPAdes) (version 2) | ecosystem: Environmental > Terrestrial > Soil > Wetlands > Peat... | reverse complement strand
GAATAAACTCCGTTCCCTATCAGGAAACCGAACATTTTCGCATAACCAAACAGTTTGTGAATGCGCCGGAAAAGATGCTCAGATATCTGTTTGAATAGTCTTGGAAGCAGAGCGTCCGTATATCAAGTAAAAGCAATCAAGGTTTTGAGGCCCTGATTGCTCTTTCGGTTTATTCATTATTCTGTATTTTCTGCTGTTCCTCCCATTCCTTAAATTTCCGCTGGCCCTGCTCGTTTTCGTAGTATTTTCGTATCTCCGGTACAAGAAAACGGGCGAAGGACTCGATGATTTCCTACGGTAGCTCAATTTCATCTTGCTGATCGTTGTTCTCTTTTGCCATCCGGTGTCCTTTCTCCGTATTCAATTTTCAAGGTGCATTCAGTGGTTGCGGCGGTTATATCTCAACCTCAATATCCACACCAGACTTAAATGAAACTTGAAACTTTCCTTCAAAAACAGTTATTTGCTCTATTAGTTGCCTTGTGAGTTTATTATCGTACTCAGTAATAATACCGTTTTGCAAATCCAGAAACTCAGTCATCTCACTTATTCGCTGGCGTTTGGTTTGCCGCTTAGCGTTATGTTCCTGCGTGTCTTGCTTTATTGACCTAAGCCTGTGAATTTCTGCAGCTAGGTTATCATAGTCAGATTTTGAACTTGCCAGCAAGATTTCATTGCTATTTTATATCACTTTCTTCTTTATCTAATTCTTCTGCAATTTTTTTCTGCCTCTTTTGATTTAGCTTATATATAAACGAGTATATCAAGAATGTTATAACTGTTCCACAAACAAATAGAATTGCCAAAGTTATAAGAAAAAATTTACCGTCTGTATACTTCTCGCCATATTTTGCGTAATTTGCAATTCCTCCAATTACACATGTTACTAAACCACCTACAAGACTACTTACTACAACTGATTTTTTACCGTTGTTTTTTGTTTCAAACACATTATTCCCTGTTATGATGTTCCTAATCACAATATATATGGAAGCTCCAAATAAGCATAAAACCTCTGTAGCATATTGTGAGAAAGGTACATTGAAAACATATTCCTTAATAAGTAAGGATATAACCAGTCCACCAAGCAACAGATTACAAGCTTCACTGCCGATTTTACGTTTTTGAGCCACAGCTCGCTCATCTTGTATTAAGTTATTTTTCATGTTTTTCCTCCCAAAATAATTCATTTAATGTTTTGCCAAGTGTTTCGCATATTGATATACAAAGGTTTAATGAAGGGTTATAAGTGCCTGATTCAATCAGTCCAATCGTTTGGCGTGTAACAGCCACAGCTTTTGCTAAATCCTCTTGTTTCAAATCACATTCAATACGAGCAATTTTCATTCTTTTATTTTTCATATACAACCTCCTTACATTGCATAATATACTATATACCATTCTTAATGTCAAGTATATGTTTCATTCATTTGCAAAATAATTGCAGAAAACTTTATGCCTGCTACTTAAAATAATAGCTATTGCAACTAACTTAGCGCGTAGCCCCTTCCATCTGGAAGGGATAAATCAAGTATTGCCAAGTCAAAGCTATTTTCATTTATCACAGTCTTTGCTGACTCGACATTCAAGCAGTGCATGACAGAATATCCCTCCTGTGTGAGCGAGTAGCAAAGCCCCGATGCAATTATTTTATCGTGCTCAACAAATAGTATTTTCATTTTGCAAACTCCCCTTTATATACTCCGTACCAGTAGAAAGTATTTTCATAATATTTTGGTTGTCGAGACTGTAATAGACAGTTTGTGCTTCTCTTCTAAACTTCACAATCTTGCTTTGCTTGAGCTCCTTTAATTGATGTGAAACGGCAGAGGAAGTTAAATCTATGGCTTTGCATATATCTCCAACGCTCATTTCAGATTGTCCAAGTAAGCATACTATCTTAAGTCTTGTAGTGCTGAAAGCAAGCTATTTTTTGCCATTTTACCCGACCTGTTTTCCTCCTTTATCGACAGTGTTATAGTTTCAATAATCGGTCTCGCGATTTTTAGACTTGGTTTATTTGAATCATTTGTGGGGCAATTGCCTATTTAAGTGTTTCGGTACTAATAACAGGTTCATCTGTGATCGTACGACGAATATTTGGTTCCGACACAAAAAACCCGCTCGTTCAAATATTTGCCGTTTTCCTGCCTATAGTTGTGATAGTTATTGGTTTAATTCCTGCGGCAATGGCGCAATTTGCCATATCTTTAGATGTGATATTCCCCGCCACCGCATTAATTGTACTCATCCTGTGGAACATCCTCATAGCTGGGCTTTTGCTCTTTTTAGGAAGAGGTGTGCTAACAAAGAGTAACGGTTAACTATTAGCGCAATAAAAATTCCCTAGGCGGTGCGGTGGGGATTATACACAGGACATGGCTATTTTCGCTGTGTCCTTATTTTTTTGCAGAACATCCTTGACAAAACACTCTGGAGGTGCACTTTCGCAGGAAGGTGCATTTTTTTTGTATGTCCAAAAACGCAAAATCATCACGCAAAAGAGAGGTATATTTTATGAACTCTACACCAACTACAAAGAATCCCTTCGCATTCTTCCAAAAGCAAAAGCTTGCTGTATCTATGATCTTGTTGATTGCAATCCTCATGACTCTAATCCCCTCATCTGTAGTTTTTGCATTAAGTAGTGTCACTATTGGATCTGAGGTTCTTCTTGGAATTGATTATACAGACGGTGACGGAGTTAACTGTGGCTGTGCAAGTTTGTTTCCCATGAACAACAACTCTGGAGAGTATGTGTTTTGCACAGCCAGAGGATCCGCTCACCCTACTGGTAACTATACGTTGAGCGATCAACTCATTGCCGATAATCCTGTACTTTTTGCACGGTTGAATTACATCTATAGTGCAACATCCTATTCTTTTGCCGACAGGCAATTGGCTATCTGGATGGTCATTGGAAAAACCTATTCATGTGCAGAAAGAGTTGGAGTTACCGGCGGAACATGGGACGGTACCGACTTATACACAGCCGCAGGAGACGGTCGTCTTGCAAATAATACGAATACAACGGCAACCGGGCGAAACCACTTGTCAACTGCATACATTTTGGCGACGGAAACACTTGCTGTTACAACCGGTTACTCTAGAAGCATTACCATTGATCCGTTTCTATATAACAAAACAGACCTGGCTTACAGCAATGGTACCTATTCCGGTAGTGTTCAGGTACAAGTGACAAATGGCGGTACTTGGGTTTTATCCAATTACAACAACTGCACAGTAAATAAGACATCTGGAAATGATGGAGATACAATCATAATCACAGCCTCTTCAGAACAGGCAGCACGCGGAAAACCTGATTTAACTATACTTGCTCAGGCTCCAGCATCACCAGTCATAAATAGGGTATTAGCATATTTTACAAGTAACGGACAATCCTTTGTGACCTGTGAACCTCCAACCATTCATGTAAATCCAGATCCGGCCTCATTATCCTGGACAATCCCTGCAGGCGATCTATCTATCCACAAAGTCACGACTCTTGATGATGGTTCGTCAATACCTGAAGTTGGCGCCAGGTTTTATATCTACGATTCAGCAGGTGCAGCCGTTGCTGATGTAACAACTAATTCTTCCGGGGATGCATATGCGAGCGGATTACCTGTTGGAACTTACACAGTTCATCAGTATTACGCTCCTCTCAGAACTGTACTCATGGCAGATCAGACCGTCTCGGTATCCGGCGGCCAGGTTACCTATGGAAATTTTTCGAATGCTTCTGTAACTTTAAAAATTATCAAAGTTACTCAAAATCATGATGGAACTACGACACCGGAATCCGGATCTGTTTTTCAGATATTCAATGTAGCCGGAACCGTCGTCGCAACGATTAGTACAAATGCTAACGGTATCGGCATCGCCGACCTTCTGGATGAAGGAAATTATACTATTCATCAGATTTCAGCACCTGTAGGTGTCAGTTTTATGAAGGATCAGACAGTAACTGTAATCGGAGATCTGACAACTTTTACAGCATCAGATAAGACAACCTATGTTGAGATCCATAAGTCAGATGCCGAGTCCGGCGCAGACTTGTCTGGCGGCATATACGAAATTTACAGTAATCCAAGCAAAATTGTCAAAGCTGCTACAAGTACTATTCCCTACGCAACTGTTACAACCGGCGAAGACGGAATCGCGTTTGTTGAGAGAATTCCTGTGGGCAACTACACATACAAGGAAATCAAAGCCCCCTACGGATACACGATTGATCAGACAACACATTCTTTCACCGTTGACAAATTTGGAGTCATCACCGGAACAACTGAAGTGACCGACATCCAGACTAAAGTTGAATTTCACAAATATGATTCAACTGGAACGCTGCCGTTACGTGGTGCGGTTTTGAACATCTATGACGTTAGTGGAAATCTATACACACAGGTTACCACCGATGCTGATGGATATGTGATTGTGCGCGGCATTTCGCTTGGCACTTGCACATGGAAGGAAGTCAAAGCCCCAACAGGCTATGCGATCAATTCCAATACGTACTCATTCAACATAGCTGATGATGGAACCGTGACCGGAACAACCTCCATGAACGACGACCTGACCGGTCTTGTTATTACCAAATCCGATAAGGACACGGCCTACGTACTGGGCGGAGCGACCTTTCGCCTGCTGGACAGTGATGGAAAAGCCGTAAATCTTTTCTATTACAGTAGTTTTGATCTGTACATGCCATCGACATTAGGCAAAACTACTTTTACAACACCTGACAGTGGTGAAATCAAGATTGCAGGTCTGAAAGCCGGAACTTATCAGCTGCAGGAAGTTACCTCGCCCGTAGGCTACTGTCTGTCGTCACAACTAATTACAATTGAAGTTGGCGAATACACGCTGGCAGATCCGCTTTTACTGAATGTGGTAAATGCACCCACAGAAGTAACGCTTACGAAAACGGATGTCTCAACCGGAAAAGAAATCCCCGGAGCTGAGTTCACTGTTTATGATGCAAATGGAACACAGGTTGCACAAGGTATCACCGACGAGAATGGAACCACCACCTTCAAGTATCTTCCTGCGGGAACATATACATGGATAGAGACACAGCAGCCAGATGGCTATGCGAAAAACACATACGTCTTCTCTTTTACCATCGCTGAAGATGGAACCGTAACCGGCGATACCGCCTGTTCCGACCAACCCACCCATGTTGTGATCACCAAGACTGATCTGATCACAGAAAGTCCAGTTGCCGGAGCTGAGATTGTCATTACCGATGGAACTGGAAAAGAACTCTCCACTGGCACCACAAACGAAGACGGCACATGTGAATTCTGGTATCTACCTGTTGGAACGTACATGTTCCACGAAACACTGGTTCCGGATGGATACGCACTCAATGCAAACACCTTCACCTTCACGATCGCAGACATCGGAAAAGTAACCGGAACAACCGAATTAACTGATTCACCGACAAAGCTGTTTATTCAAAAAGCAGATGTAGAAACAGGTACCCATCTGAGCGGCGCATCTTTTAGTGTGTATGATGCTGATCGAAAAGAAATGGTTGCCTTCATCAATGTGGATGGCATTGGCCTTTGTGACCTACGTTCCATTTCAAGCAACGCGAACTCAGTGGCAGTCAATTATCTGACTACAGGCAAAGATGGAACAGCAAGTATTTTCTATCTTCTCCCCGGCAAATACGAAATAACAGAAATCAGTGCGCCGGATGGGTACTGTCTGAGCAGCGAAGTTTTATCTATTACAATAAGTCAGATAAGTGATGTCACTTCTCCTGCCATCTTATCTGTAAAAGACGCCTCTCGCGATGTAACAATCACCAAACAAGACATAGCAAATGAAGAAGGTATACCAGGTGCAACAATCGAATTGTATGACAGCAATGGAAATCTGATTGCATCTCAGGTTACAGGCGAAAAAGGAACAACAACGTTCAAAAAACTGGATACTGGGACTTACACCTTCAAGGAATTTGTCGCCCCGGACGGATATATCATCAACACCTCTGTCATGACATTTACAGTCAGCGAAGACGGAACCATCACCGGAGATACGGTCATTAAGGATAAAAAGACAGAAGTTACTCTCTCCAAAAAAGACCTGACAGCATCAGTAAGTTTGCCCGGAGCCACCATCACGATTTTTGATGAAGCTGAAAAGGTAGTATTTGAAGGCATCACCGATAATAACGGTGAATTGACGATTTTCGGGCTGAAGATTGGATCATATACTTTCAAAGAAACACTGCCGCCGACCGGATATCAGCTGAATGAGACGGTATTCTCTTTCACAATCGATCAGAGTGGAATGGACACCGGAGATAAAACAATCACAGATAAACCAACGGAAGTGACACTCCATAAAAAGGATATCACGACCGGAGTCGGTATTGTCGGTGCAGAGATTACTATATCCGACGCTGCCGGAAAAGTCGTGTGGGCAGGAGTAACTGGCGAAACTGGTGATGTTGTGATCTATGGTCTGAAAGCAGGCGCATATACATTTGAAGAGACCGCTGCGCCAGCTGGGTACCAGATTAACGAAACTGCATTTTCGTTTTCGATTGATCAGAATGGAAAGATCTCTGGAAGTGTAATAATTTCCGACCAGAAGACTCCTGAAATTGCAAAAACCGGGGAGATAAAATCATGGATGCCTAAATTGGGGATTCTTGTGTTAATAACTTCCACGCTTCTTTTATTTTGTGTCGAGCGGAAAAGAAAGAAAAAATAATCGAATAGTTTGAGAGTTGCTAGGGGGTGCACGATTAAAGTGCACCTCCTTTTTCGCTAAATTAAGTAGACCAACATGTCATTCTGCATCGGGTTCATTCGGAGTATTGTTTATAAGATTGTCCCATTCTTCAGCATTTTTAATATTGTTTTTGCGAATTTTATCATTAATTTCTTTTGCCATTTTAACATTCCCAACCAAATCAAAATAAGTCCTTTGTGTTCTTAATAGTCCCACTGAAGATGGTGATATTTGACCTGCTTGCTCAAAAAGGGAATCAATATATTCCTTCATCTTTTTTTGTTCTTTTCCACTACTGAATAAATAAGAATACATTTCAACTTCAGCTAACTTATAGTACGTATTTACAAACAAGGGACTTATCGTACGTGCTCTATTTAAATTTTCCTTTGCGTTTGTTAAAAGTTTGAAAATCTCTTCTTTTGATTTGCTTTCAAGCGAAGAACATATCAATTGTCTGTTGAGTCTTAATGAAAACAAATTTATTTTGTCGATTTTCATTAACTTCTTTATTCTGACAACCAATATATCCGACATATTTATCCAAGGTTTGCATGTAGATACATCTAACATAGCTACTTTTAAAAAACATTTCATCGCTTCATCCAATATTTTTGCGCTTTCGTTCTCATCAGAAGTTTGAATTTTGTGCTGCTGTAATAAACAGCATCCGACATTATTATGATATTTCCCTATGCTTGAATTCTTTTCAATTGCCTTTTTAAAATACATATTTGCGCGTTCGAGCAAATATAAATAATCAGGATTTTTCATATTTTGAAAAAAGTCTATATCCGTCTTGTATTGCCAGAAATAGCACAATCCAATTTTATCTTGAATGCTCCCTTGTGGATCATCTGGATCTATCTTAAAAGCTAGGTCATAATTATCTAATGCAAAGGAAATATATTCTCGTCTCTCATTATTCTGGCTATACTTATCAAGATCAGCAAGTTGATAGAAAGCATCTCCTAAAATGATATATGCAAGATATTGTCTAAGTTCTTCCGACTCTTGATCTATTATTTTTCTTGAGTATTTTATTGCTTTTTGAAGATATGCAATTTTGTCAGAATCTTTTCCAAGTTTTGATGAGGTATCAAGATAATATTTTGCAAGCGTGAATAGAATAACAAATTCTTCATTTCCATTTTCTTTTGTGCCAGCATTCAATTGTTGTTCCAGATATTTTTCCTTAGAAGAAAATAATGCTATGTCATCTAGCGAGTTATAAACGGATAAGTAAGACAATGTCTGTAGCGCTTGTTTTGATGTTTCTATGATTTTTTTAGATTCTTGTAGTAAACCCTCAAGTTCTTTTGCATTTCTTTTTAAATCATTCTCTCTTTTTATTGTATATATGGCGACCAATAGACCTATCAAAGAAATAGAAACAGCCGTAATAGTCAGCGTATTCGCCTGCATATTAAGTATCATTTTTGTTGTGTCAAATTTCTCTAAATCACTTGCTCGATAATAGAAGCTATTTAGATACCAAGTTGAAAAAATGAAGCTTCCAAATAGAGCCAAAACAATTCCAATACCGAATTTAGTAAATTCAAATTTTTTGCGTGGCTCCTTCATAAAATTTCCTCATTTAGTAATTGATTAACTCCCGTTTATTAAATATTCAAAAACAAAATAATTTGAGTACGACATATATAAGATAATAACATTTAGTATTCATTTCGCAAATAGTGTTTTTGATTGTTATTAATATTTTTTATATTTGTGTATCGGCAACAAACAATCAAATCTATAAGGAGGTATCACCATGCATATTTCTGCCCAAAGTTCCCTTGACCTTGCCGTTCTTTTCGACCAGCCGGTTCTTTTTTCGGATGAACGTGTCAGCCGCGAGAATCTTCCCGAAGGTATCCACATTTATGAGCTTCAGTATGACGAACATGATATCTCAACGCCTTCACATATTGAGGATCATGTCCAGAATCATTTTTATGGGACTGTTCTGTCAAAAGATCCTATTGATCTGACAAATGGCCAGACACCCACGGCAAAGACTGTTATAAATTGTCCTCACAAATCCATCAGCCCTGATGATTTTCATATAGACGATATGTCCTGCGCGACGATCAGCGAATATCTTGCCGGGAGATTCGAAGTAACGCCGCTTCCAGAGAAACAGATCCGCGTGCTGATTGTGAAGCCCTTGGAATCGCCGCAGGAAACTGTGATCCCAAATACCCTGGAGGCCAAGCAGAAAATTGTTGGCAGTTTGATCGAGGCAATATATCCCTTCGAAGACACCGTCGCACTTATTTGCAATGAAGAGGGAAAGTTGATCGGCCTGCCGCTTAATCGACAGGTTGGTCAGGATATCATCGCCGGAAACTTCATTGTGTGCGGAATCGATGATCGAAACGCTAGTTTCTCGTCTCTCTCCGATGACCAAATGAAAAAATACAAGGCGATGTTTCGACCCATCGAGCTGTATATGGGATCAATGTTCCGGCCCAAAGCAGATCCCGTGAAACCAAAGAAAGATTATCTGGAACGCTAAGACATCCGAACTCCGAAAGGAAGGTGATCCCCATTCTATCAAAAGACGTAATTAAAGAGGCCAAACACATGGATCTGCTTGCCTATCTCGAGCGATATGAACCGGACGAACTGGTTCACATTGGCGGTCAGGAATATACCACACGTACGCACGACAGTCTCAAGATCTCCAATGGCAAATGGCACTGGTTTTCCAAAGGAATCGGCGGGAAAAATGCACTGGATTATCTGATTCATGTGAAGGACATGCGTTTCACGGATGCAGTCATTCACTTGACCGGAATCCGGTATCAGGAGCGAGTAGCGCCCACTCCCAGAACCATTGCTCAAGAGTCGATCTCGGCGCCCGACAAAGTAGGCTTCGTTCTTCCCGAAAAGAATGCCAATACCCGTCAAGTCGAATCATATCTGCGCCAACGCGGGATCAGTCAAAAAATCCTTGACTACTGCATTGATCAAGATTTGCTGTACGAAAGTGCCCGCTACCATAACGCTGTTTTTGTGGGCTTTGATCCGCAGGGTATTCCCCGACATGCAACGCAGCGAGGCATCAGTCCTAACAGTCATTTTCGAAGAGACGCCTCAAAAAGCAATAAACGATACACCTTCTCACTGCCTGCCAGATTGCCGTCTGATAGGCTTTTTGTTTTTGAGGGAGCTATTGATCTTTTATCCCATGCAACCATCGATCAGTTGGCCGGAAAAGACTGGCAGCAGGTTCATCGAGTCAACCTTGGCGGCCTTGCACCGCTTGCAATGGATCAGTACCTCAAAGATCACCCTGAGATCAGGCACATCACATTGTGTCTTGATAACGATGAACCTGGCCGATCTGCAGTCATGCTTTTCACTGACAACCTGACGTCTTCCGGATTTCAGGTGCAGGATGCTCCCCCGCCAACCGGAAAAGACTACAACGAATATTTATGTCAGCACTGGTCCCGTTCCACATCTCCACCTGCAAAAAGTATGAACTCTTATTCCCATTTTCTCTCACGATAAGAATTGGAGGATCCGATTATGTATGAACGACCTCTTGCCTATGTCTGCTCTCCAATAAAAGGAGATGCCTCTACCCGCCTACACCAGGACAAGCAATATGCACGCAAAGTTTTTGATGCCGGTTACGAGCCGTTTCTTCCGCATCTTTTCTATTCGGCATTCCTGGAAAACAACATCGTTAACGAGCGAAAAGCCGGAACACAGATGGGGCTTAACCATTTGAAAAAATGCCGAATCCTGATTGTCTGCAGCAAGGAAAAAACCGACAGCATGCTGACCGAAATCAACGAGGCTAAGCGACTTTCCATCCCGATTGTCCATCTGGATGGTATCAAAAACGATCCATCCACCGGCAAGAAAAAGCGTGACGTGATTTAAATATTAAAGGAGGCAATTCTCATGAAAAGCAAGAAAGAATCCCCTATGAAAAAACAGTATCTTCTTCTGGCCGCCCTTACTCATGAACTGACCGGCGAAGAGGAATATGACATCTATTGCTACCTTGCCAAATACGGAGTCAGCGGATTTTTTGCCAAAATCGATGCTACTGACTTGAATCCTGAGCTCAAAGAGAAACTCAATGATCTGCAGGCCTATGTGCTGAATTATGAGGAGGTGAGCCACAATGCAAATGCGTGACGACGAACGTCGACTGGCTGATCTTTTCCTCCAGATCACCAAGATCCCCAAAGAAAAATTTGAGAAGGCGCTCACAGAAAATAACATCCGGCAGATTATTGTGAACCCGGCCCTTCTCTCCCCGACCGTCTCGCAGCTCAGCCGGATCCAAACCCTGCAGGAATTCAGAAGTCTATACACCACACTGGATCATTTCGAAAAAAAGTATCAGATCTGTCGTCCTTCCGATGCTGCAGCATACCTGCGGCCAACACTTGCCGATCGGGAATATGAAATCGCTGTCGGACTTCTTCTCGACACTCGAAATAACGTTATCAAACAATTGACTCTCGGTGAAGGTACACTTGATTCAGCCGTCACCTCAACACGAAAACTCGCAAAAGGCGCCATTCTCTACAACGCCAAGTCGGTCATTCTGGCACACAATCACCCGTCAGGCAATTCAAAGCCCAGCCGTGATGACATTGAAACCACTAAAAAATTCGCCGAGTCTCTGGCAGGGCTTGAGATCCAGATTATAGATCATATTATTATTGGGGACAATTCGTTTGTGTCGATGAAAGAGCTGGGGGTCATGCCCGTGGCAAGTGCGTTGAGTGAACGACATGGAAAGTATAGGGTTAAGGATAACGTATTTTGTATGGAACCAATGGAGGAAAATCCAAAGGGGGAAAATCCAAGGTAATTAAAAAAATTTCATTCTTTGTTTATTTGAAATGTCACAATCTTAATTGTAAATTATCACAACTTTCATTTTCCCAGCAACACCACAGTCTCAACATGGCTCGATAGGACACCATTGATGTCATTCGTCTGATTCCTGAGAGTTTATCGCAGCCCTCAATATTTCTCGATAGGACACCATTGATGTCATTCGTCCTGTCGGTTCTCGGAAACATATCAACCGTATTTTTTCATTCGAGGTATGCGGAAACATATCAATCGGTTTTTGCTGTTTAGCAAACTAAATGAACTAATTATTACAAAAATACTATGAATTACGAAGTCATATTTTCATATTGATACGACGGAACATGACCATTGATGCTCCAAAAGCTAATACCGTTATAGCAATTAAAATAAGCAATGGAGTAGTTTGTAAAACGCCGCCTGAAATCAACTTCATCCCCTGCGATGCAGGGAGAACCTCACCTATCATCCGCATGGGCTTTGGCAGAATATCCGCAGGGAACATGATACCTGAGAGCATAACAGTCGGCAGAAACAGACATTGTCCTGCTAACGTAAGTGTGCTTTGCTTTTTAACAAAGCAGGCAAGCAATACTCCAAGTGCCTCTGAAGCTAATGCAATAAGAGCAACACCAAACAAATGAAGCGCTATATTAGAAGGTAAAGTTGCCGAAAATATAACCGGTGCAGTCAGCAGAATAATACATGCAACAATCATTATGTGTAGTAAAGAAATAATAATTGCGGAAAGCGGCATTGACCAAGATGGAATGCCCGCAACTCTAAATGCCTGTAAAACACCAGTTTCTCTTGCCTTAACAAGCGTTTGTGGCAAACCAAGGAATGCCGACATGGACAATGTAAATATTGAGATGGATGAAATTAGGGTTTCGCTCATGTTCATTTCCGGCAGTTTCATTATGCTGCTCATCACGACATAGAAAACAAGCGGCACAAGATAGTATACCATTAAAATTCCCTTGTCACGCAGATCGCCACGGAACTGCACTACGAGATGTGTTATAAATGCTTTCATTTAATTTCCCCCTCTGCAACGGACATAAATATGTCCTCTATGCTGGCACGTTCTACTCTTAAATCAAGAACGGAATCGTTGCATGTTTTAATGTGTGTCAACAGTGTGAGCAACAATTCGGCTGAATCGTTACATGCGAAGGATAAATAATCATCCGGTAGCTGTTCTGGAATGATGTTTCCCGTAAGATTGTTCTTAAGCGAGTTTTTGTTTGTCTTGATTATTACCCGGCTTTTGATTTCAGCGGATGCGGTCAACTCCAATGGGCTGCCTTGCTTTGCGATATGACCGTTATGCAAGATAGCAATTTGGTCACAAAGCGTTTCAGCCTCTGACATATCATGAGTGGCAATCAATATGCTGACACCTTCTGATTTTAATCTGTGTACTTCCTTGTGAAGTGCATGACGCCCCTCTACATCAAGTCCTGCTGTCGGCTCATCCAAAATCAATATTTGGGGATTGTGACAAAGTGAAAGCGCCAGATGAAGTCTGCGCTTTCTTCCGGTTGACAACTCAGAATACGGTTTATTAAGATATTCGCCAGACATATCGAAACGTTCGAGTAAATCCTCTCTGTACGATATATGATGCCAGGCACAAAATAATTTCATTGCTTCTTTGCTTGTCATAACTTCCGGTAATGCCGTACTTTGCAATTGAACACCGAGAATTTTCTGCACTGATGACAGGCTTTTAGACACATCGTAACCACCCACTGTGATTTCGCCGCTATCCGATTTACGCAGACCCTCAATACACTCAATTGTTGTTGTCTTGCCCGCACCGTTCACACCGAGCAACCCGAATGTTTCACCAATACCTACATTAAAAGAAACGGAGTCAAGCACTCGTCTCTCACCATAGATTTTAGATAGGTTTTTCACCTCAATTCGTTGCGACATTATTTTTCCTCCTTAGTAGTAAGTGCATTGGGAACAGGTATATTATTTTTTCTGATATACACTTGAAGTACCGCTTCTAAAAAAGGTTCTGCTTTTTCGTATAAGAAACGGTCGGCTATCGGCCATGTTTCTCGTGCATCATTCACAGCAGATAGGGCGCTCACCGCACCATCATCACCGTTTGTCAAGCTCATAATCAGATTCCACCAATTCGCAGCAAGTTTCTGCGCCGCGGTACTATCAGGTGCAGCTTTTACTTCCTGTAAGGTTACCGCTTCAACCATTATTGCACGCATGGAATGGTATAATTCCATTACGCCATCTATTGTAGTAAGCTTTTGTTGGTCAAGCGTTTCATAAAGCTTGTTTTCAAACTCGTAGCTATCCCAATTGGAAATACTGCTACCTTCCATTGTTCGGATCAGATAGGTCAGCATTTCCCACGGTGGATATTTACCCGCCTTAATGATTTCAAGAGACGAGTCCAGAACAGATTTAGAAAAATTAAACGCATCAATTCTTTGCAAAAGTACTCTGTAATGATTATTTAAGACCGATTCCAATTCAGACAGAGATTGTGTATCCCTCAGCATTTTTTCAATACTTTTCAGTGGAATGCCAACGGATTTAAAAAATATAATTTGCTCCAGCTTGAGTAAATCATTATGAGTGTAAAGCCGTCTTCCTCCCTCTGTGCGCTCCGATACTGGAAGCAAACCAATGTTATCATAATGCTGGAGTGTTCGCACCGTAAGCCCTGTTGCCGCTGCAATCTCTCCGACTGTAAATTGTTTAGTTTTCATACAAAAACCTCCTTCATCAATAGTATAATACGTTACGTTACGTCATATGCAAGAGGTTTACACATAATAATAAAGTACCATTTTCAAATTATATAAATAATCAATAGTTCAAATCCCTGTTTATCGCTAAGATAATACAGATAATTGTTAGTTCGTATATCTATACAAGTACAGCACACCATAAAAACCTTTGCTTTACGAAAAGTTTATCGTGTTTAGCAAGCATCGCATTTTGCTAGCAAAATACCACTTGTTAGGGCAGGCCCTAAAACCCCAGGAGTAAAACATGATTAAAAGAACTCACTCTGTTTTGTTTCGCTTGTCCGAATCAGAATTGCAGCACCTGCATGCCCAAGTCCAAAAATCAGGTCTCTCCCAGGAAGCTTTTCTCCGCAAGGTGTTGAACGGATACCAAGTCAAAGAATTTCCGCCGATGGAATTTCGCGAGCTGATCCGGCAGATTTGCGCTATTGGAAACAGCCTAAATCAGATTGCTGCCAAAGCAAATTCTCTTCACATGCTGGATGCAGATAAATATCAGCAGAATTATCGGCAACTTCTTAATATTCTCCTATCCATCCAGAAAAAATGCGAGGAACCCGAAAAGATTCCGCCCGAATAAATACAATATATCGCTGGAGGTTTTTATGGCAACAACGTCCATCTGGCCCATCTCCGGTGACCTGTCCAATGTCATCAAATATATATCCAACGAGGATAAGACGGTGCAGGTTTCACCTGTTAACTATTCTCAGGGAGAGCTTCAGTCTCTCAAAGATGTCATGGACTATGCCGCCAATCCGGACAAAACAGAGAGCCAGAAATTTGTTACTGGAATTAACTGCGAACCATCGATTGCCCGGCAGCAAATGCTCATCACCAAGAAGCGTTTTGATAAGCTTACAGGACGCACAGCCTACCATGGATATCAGTCTTTTGCCCCTGGCGAAACAACTCCCGAAATCGCTCATGAAATTGGTGTCAAACTGGCACAAAGACTTTGGGGCAACGATTATCAGGTCATTGTTGCTACTCATTTGGATAAGGCACATATCCACAATCATTTTGTGATTAATTCTGTTTCATTTGTTGATGGGAAGAAGTTTCACTCTTCCTGTCAGAGTTATTTTGGCGACATGCGCACACAATCCGACGCCCTCTGTAAGGAGTATGGCCTTTCGGTCATCGATAATCCTTCCCCCATTTCTTCTACAAAAGACTACAAGGAATGGCTGGATGACAAGGACGATAAATCCACGTGGCGAGGACTTGTCCGTGAGGATGTTGATGATGTTCTGCAAAAATCAACTGTCTGGAGTCAGTTTCTGGCCGGGCTGAAGGGAAAAGGATATGATATCAAAACAAATGTAAAACACATAGCTGTCCGGCCTCCTGGCAAAGAACGCTATGTCCGACTTCGAAGCTTAGGCGAAGAATATTCCGAAGAAGCTCTCCGCGAACGGATCCTTGCCCGTCATCAGAAAAGAACCGGTCCTCCCGTCCATGATATGGAACACATACCCTCATCGCCTGAGCACGCAAATATCATACGCGCGAGTTCGAAACGCCCCTCAACGCCATCCACAGATTCCATTCCAATTCGCATCTACAGAAGTCGTTATTTTTCTCTTCCAAGTAAAAAGCCACCCAAACGTACAAGATTCCAATCCCTTTACCTCCGCTACATGCTTCAAATGGGTCTTATGAAAAAGCGTTCGCCATCATCCCGGCGGACGCATTTTTTATTGCGCGAGGATATTCGAAAGATTGACGACATGCAGGAAGAGTTTTGGTTTATTAGACACAAAAACCTTAGAAATCTGCCGGATCTTTCCCTATGTCGAGAGTCTCTTCAGGACAATATTCTTAGCCTCATGTCCGAACGAAAGATCCTGAACACGCAGAAGAAACGTGCCCCCGACGAAGTGGCACTTGCCACTTTGGCAACACAATACGCAGAAACCACACAGAAACTCAAAACATGCCGGAAGGAGGTGCGGCTTTGTGACTCCATCGAGAAACGGTCTGAAAGCATGACCGACAAGCTCCAGCAAATCCAGAACACGCAACAAATTCCACACAAACAGGAAATGGAGGTGAAGCACAATGATCAATGGCGGTGAGACTGCAGACAAAATGGTCGAGTACAGTCTTCGTTTTGGAGAAGTTGCCGTGCGTCTGAGCGGTTCGGCGGCCAAGAATTTAGCCGCATATCTAACGGCTCTGTC
>Ga0209430_1001568_pt1 | contig 16595 bp, 9 predicted proteins | sample BarGraIncub1133A_FD_184504 | JGI IMG/M metagenome (GOLD analysis project Ga0209430, IMG submission 184504) | Arctic peat soil microbial communities from Barrow, Alaska - Barrow Graham LP Incubations 11-33A (SPAdes) (version 2) | ecosystem: Environmental > Terrestrial > Soil > Wetlands > Peat... | reverse complement strand
AGCCACCTCCTCGGGTGTATCTGAGGCTACTACCGGACAAGAAGCCTGGAAGATTACACCTCCTTTATCGTATTGATCGTTCAGGTAATGAATTGTTATGCCTGTTTCCTTTTCACCGGCAACCACTACTGCTTCATGCACATGCATGCCATACATAGACTTACCTCCATATTTTGGCAATAGTGAAGGGTGAATATTGATCATCTTATCCGGATAAGCATCCAGCAACACTTCTGAAATCCTATTCATAAAACCCGCCAGTACCACCAGTTCCACCTTATATTCTATAAGTTTTTTCAGGATAAGCGTTCCTTCCGCAAACTCTTCACGTGTAAACACAAAAGAAGGAATACCCAATCTCCCGACACGTTCATGCACGCCGGCTTTCTGATTATTGGAAAGAACAACCGCGACGCGGATCGAGGCACTATCTGCAAAATAGCGGGATATATTCTCGGCATTTGTTCCGGATCCGGAAGCTAAAATGGCAATGTATTTCATACCTTCAGTTCGTCTTTTTTAAAACAGTAATGCGCAAAAGTAATTATTTGCGCATTACGAACCTAGGAATTCTGATCATATTGACCTCTTTTCGAAGAGAAGAAAAGATATACCAGTCATACAGCCTGTTTATTCCTCCCTGAATAGATAATGCTTCACTGCATGGAATCCGATAAAGCCAGCAGCACTTGTATTTAAAATTTTCATCTCTTTATCGTTCTATTTCGATGTAATAGTTTCCACCCAATTGATGGATCACTTTATCTTGAATAAATGTTCTTAATGAGTCGCTTCGTTCGATAGCCTTTTGCCTGGTAAATATAATAGCCGGTGCTTTAATCGGAGAATTGGGTTTATACAAGTCACATATTCTGAGTTTCTCGGGCATTTTTCCCAAATAAATATCCATGTTGTCGGCCCGGGGCATCTCGCAGTAATAGTAGTTCACACTCCCATTCTTAGTGGTTGTTTCTTTGGCCTGATCACAAATCTGCTGAAGGCCGATATATCTGTTATACTTAGGGATAGCAAACGAAACAGTGAAAACGGACAACAGAATACCGGTGGCCAATGAAATAATCGAATTAGTCATCGAACGTTTTATCAGAAACCGAATGGATAAAATACCCGTTCCGGATAAAATAAAACCTGCAATAAAAACCAGCGGTGAAATTCCAACTTCATTGAACTCATACAATAGAGATGTCACAATTAAGCCCGGAAAAATCAAAGAAAGGATTCCGGCAGGAATACCTACAAGCCACAACATCCATTGCTGCACCCCGAGCTTTGTTACCCACACCACCCCGAGATAAACAAAAAAAGGAAAGGCAGGAAGCATATAGATGGCTAGTTTGGAACTAAATAGCGACAATATCATAAAAGTTGACAGAGCTATGGTCAGGAAGAAACGCTCCAAATCTGATGATACCAACTTTCGTTTTATTCCAGAAAACAAAACTCCAACAATCAGCAACGACCATGGGGCGAGTGAATACAGGAATGCCACAAAATAAAAGTAAAATGGTTCTTTATGGTGGAACGAGTTTACTGCCCGGTTGATCGTTTGGTTGAAAAGCAGGTTATTCAGATATTGGCTTCCTCCCTCGGCATAAACTCCGATAAACCAAGCACCGCATAGTAATAGTAAAATGGCGAACGTTTTCAAGTTCCAATATTTTCCGATTGTTCGTATTTCTTTTTGTACGATCAGGAAAAGAATGGTTGAAACTAAAGGAACAATGATACCAATCGGTCCTTTTGTGAAAATGGCCAGAAAAACATATATAGGGAATAATATTGAATCGCGTGGCCTACCGTTTCCAGAGTATATCCTAAAAAAGGTGCGAAGTGCCAAAACAATAAACATGCACATCAACATATCCATCCGGAGAACCACTGCAGCACCAACAAAAAAGCCACTGGTAATCAACATGAGTTGAGCAACCAGACGCTCTTTCTCCGATAGCAATTCTTTCACCCAGTTGTCCATGATGGCAATAATTACCAATGCCGGAACAAACGAAAAAAGTCCCAGAAGAAGCAAACTGTGATATCCCAAAAGCCACTTCCCAAGCATTACAATCCAGAGGTAGAGAGGTGGTTTGTCGGCATACACCATTCCGTGGCTGGCAAAGGTAAATATCGATCCATTTTGCAGCGCTTCGTCGGCAATGCTCAGATAGCGAAGCTCATTATCTGGGGTAAAGTCGCGAAGAATCAGCATCGGCAAGATTGCAATGAAATACATCGCAAACCTCATGGTATTATTGGTTGTATATCGGCTCTTCATTTAATCTGTTCATTAGTTCTTTCTTGTAAATAAAGATGTTTCGCGTATAGGCAATAAACCCAACCGATTGCCCAAGTATCAGGATAGGATCAACCCTGATGATTCCATAAATTACAATTATTCCAGAGCCAATCAGGCTAATCAGCCAAAAACCGCTGGGAAGCAGCGACTCATTTCTCGACAATGAATACAGCCACTGATAAACAAAACGTAAGGAAAATAGGATTTGCCCCAAGATGCCGAGAATGATCAACCAGCCAGGGATATTTTCGTTGAAGAAAAAGTTCTCGATAAAGTCGTGCCCGTTATATACCACAAACACAATTGCAATGATTGGTGTAATGACCAGAATTGATCTGAGAGAAGGAGTTATTCGTTTCCATACACCAGTTTCATCCAGATTCCAGATGTATATATAATACGAAATGAGCTGTCCGAGAAGGATGGCAAAGTCGTTGCGAAACCATCCATAAATTACAAAAAGATAAGAGGCTACAAGACTCAATATCCAGTAAATGGTTGGCGAAAGCACCTTTTTGGAGCGCTCAGACAAAACCCACTGAATAAGAGTACGAGTAAAAAAAAGCCCCTGAGATAAGAATCCTAAAGCGTAAATCATCTTTCATCAATATTAGTTTCTGCAATCTTAAAATTGAGGTATCTTCTTTTCATCCATCGGTAAACAAAGCAGTCGATGAAAGGCGCAACCAGCCTGTTACGCAGGTTGAACTTCGATTTTCCGGCAACGCGTGGGAAATGGCTAACCGGAACTTGTTTCAACTTACCTTTTTGCAATTGTATGAGGGCGGGTAAAAAGCGATGCATTCCGTTAAAAAATGGAATTCGTTTGGCATAGTCTGTTCTCATTATTTTCAATGGACAACCGGTATCCGAAACCCCATCGTTGGTAATCATCCGACGAAATCCATTCGCAATTTTGGAGGATAGATTCTTAACAAGACTATCTTTCCGATTGGTGCGTATGCCCATCACCATTTCATAGTCATGCAAGTAAGGAATCAGCAAATTAAAATCTTCAGGAATAGTTTGCAAATCTGCATCAATATATCCAACAAAGGTGGATTGTGTTGCTTCTATACCTGCTTTTATTCCAGCACTTAATCCAGCGTTCTTCAAAAAACTGAGATAGAAGAAATGGGGTTGACGGTCACACACCTCCACAATTCGTTCCAGACTTTGATCTGTCGAACAATCGTTTACAAATAAAACACAAGTCTCCAATAACGATTCCGCAACAAAAGCCGAAAGCTTTTCTTCGAGTGCCGGTATATTGTCCTCCTCGTTAAATACCGGGACAACAATGGTAAATTCGTACTCTCTGGTTTTATTTTTTAGGGAATTACCACTAATCCCAATAGATGTTTCCATTCTTGTAACTTTGTTTTCTGTTCCCATTTCCTGAATTTGTATTCAATAGTTCAGCGCCTTGTCCGGATATAAGAATTGAGAATAGGTCCAGGCTGTCCTCTTTTATTTATAAAGCATCTTCCACGTAGGTTGAGCTCTCCACAGCAAGTATAAAGCCTCTTACAGGAAAACGATTTCCTTTCTCAGCATTACATAAACGAATCGACTCAATCACTTTTTCCGCCTTATCCCGTGAGGTAAATGAAAAGAAAAAGATAGAGTCAAATTTTCCATTTCCACCCCCGTACCAGTTATCCCGCATATCGGGATGGTGAGTCTCCTTAAATCCAGTTGTCTCTGTTTTACTAAACACCTTGACTCCTGCTTCAATGAGCATTGCAGCAACTTTATCGCTATGCTCTGCCAGGCTGGTTACCACTAATAGTTTCATTCGTTTATTTATTATATTTTTTTCTCATCAACTTAAAGTAAAGCAAAGGTACCACAACCAATGTGAGCAGAGTAGAAGTAAGCGTCCCCCCCATTAGTGAGATCGCCAATCCCTGAAACAGGGGATCAAACAAGATTACAAAAGCACCTAAAATAACAGTACCCGCCGTCAGTAAGATAGGTATACTCCTCACAGCACCTGATTCAATGATCGCTTGATTTAAAGGAATACCCTCCTTCAACCGGATATCAATAAAGTCAATCAATAAGATAGAGTTACGCACCATTACACCCGCTAAGGCAATAAAACCAATCATAGATGTAGCACTAAAATAAACCCCCATGATCCAGTGTCCAAATATTATACCGATGAGCGACAGTGGAATAACCGTAAGCATTACAACCGGAACAATAAAACTCTGAAACCAAGCGATAATCAACATATATATAATAATGATTGCTATCAAGAAGGCAATACCCAGATCACGAAACACCTCGTATGTAATCTGCCATTCCCCATCCCATTTCAGGGAATACTGCTCTTCAGACTCCGGCTGACTGCTATATTCCTCATTCAAGACGTATCCGGCTGGAAGTTGGATACTCTTCAGTTTGTCAGAGATACTTCCCATAGCATACACCGGACTTTCCAGTTTGCCCGCCATATCTCCAACGACATAGACTACACGCTTCTGATTCTTCCGGTTAATACTCTTTTCTTTTAAAGTCTCAGAGATATGAACAAGATCACCAACAGAGATCATTTCCCCTCTTTGATTTACTATCTTTAAGCTTTTCAAGTCGTTGATATTGGTCTTATCCTCGTCAGCAAACTGTAGTTTGACAGGTACCGGCAACGAAGAAGAAGGCTGATGAACAACTCCTGCAATCTGTCCGGACAAAGCCGACTGGATAGCTCCAACCACCTGAGCAGGAGTCACGCCCCGAAGCATTGCTTTCTCTTTATCCACCTCAAAAGAGTATTGCATCTGATCATCCTCAACCATCCAATCTACATCCACCACATCCGGAGTCTCCGCAAATAATGCTTTTACCTGTTTAGCAATCTTCTTCTGATTCTCATAATCGGGCCCATAAATTTCAGCAACCAATGTGGACATCACAGGAGGTCCGGGAGGAACTTCAACCACCTTTGCATTCGCACCATACTTTGCGGCAATAGCCTGAATACCAGGACGCACAGCCACCGCAATGTGATGACTTTGCATGTCCCGTTCCCCTTTATCCGTTAAATTAACCTGAATATCGGCCACATTCTCCCCTCTTCTCATATCATAATGACGAGCCAGTCCGTTGAAACTAAGTGGAGCTGAGGTACCGGAATAAGTTTGGTAATTAACCACCTCAGGCTGTTGGGAAATATATAATCCGATCTCTTTCGTCACAGCAGCAGTCCGTTCCAACGTCGTACCTTCGGGCATATCAATGACCACCTGAAACTCATTCTTATTATCAAAAGGCAGCATCTTTACAGGCACAGACTTTGTAAAGAATAACGACACCGACACGAAGAGCAAAAGCGTAGTCACAATCATAAATGTCCAACGCAACCTTCGCGATGCAAGCATCGGTGTCAACATTCGACTATACAGCCTGTACACCTTGCTCTCTTCCATCGGCTTCTCATCAGCTTCCATTTCTTCAACGTTATTCTCTTTTGTACGAAGAAAAATATATCCCAGATAAGGAGTCAGCGTAAGCGCAATAACCAAAGAGAAAATCATTGCAATCGACGCACCAATAGGCATTGGGCTCATATACGGGCCCATCATACCAGACACAAAAGCCATAGGGAGAACTGCTGCAATCACCGTAAAGGTTGCCAGAATAGTAGGATTACCCACCTCATTGATAGCATATGTAGCCGCCTGCAAGAAAGGCAAACGTTTCATTTTGAAATGACGGTGCATATTCTCTGCGATAATAATTGAATCATCCACTACAATACCTGTTACAAAGACCAATGCAAAAAGCGTGATCCTATTTAATGTATAATCCATGAAATAATACGCAAACAACGTCAAAGCAAAAGTCACCGGAACAGAAAGGAAGATTACCAGTCCACCTCGCCATCCCATGGCAATCATCACAAACAGTGTCACCGCAATAATAGCCACAAATAAGTGAAGCAATAACTCCGAAACCTTGTCAGAAGCTGTCTGCCCATAATTACGAGTTGTCGTCACATGTACATCCGAAGGAATCAGTTCCTCCCTTTGGCTTTCTACCTTTTTCAGTAGTTGCACAGAAAGCTTTTTAGCATCTACGCCCTTCTTCTTGGCAATTGCAATCGTCACTGCAGGGTAATCACGGCCAGCCGTTTCGCCCTTTTTCAGACTCTCATTACCTTGTCCAAACGATACATATTGTGCCGGAACTTCAGGACCTTCATCCACTCTGGCGACCTGACGCAGATAGACCGGTTGGTTATTATTCACCCCTACTACAAGATTAGCCACATCATCCGCAGACTCTAGAAAATTACCAGCCTCAACAGCAAACAGATAGTCCCCTTTCAATAGAGTGCCAGCAGACGCATGCACGTTGCTTCCACCAATATAGTTAGCCACAGTAGCCATATCCAGATGATTTCCTGCCAGCTTATCCTTATCCAATACCACCTTTACCTCTTTGCCACGTCCTCCGATGACAGTTACAGCCGCCACATCAGGCACCTTCTTCAACTCTGTGGTAAGTGCTTCAGCCATCTGTCTCAGCGAATAATCGCCATAGTTATCACTCCAAAGAGTAAGTGCCAGCACAGGAACATCATCTATGGCACGCGTCTTGATCAATGGCATGGAGATACCCGGAGGCATCTTATCCATGTTCTTCATGATTTCCGTATAGAGTTTAACCAGTGAGCGCTCCATATCCTCGCCCACGTAAAACTGAACTGAAAGCATCATCTGTCCATTCATGGAAGTAGAATACACATACTCCACCCCCTTCACGTTTGACACCACTTTTTCGAGTGGAACAGCCACTTTACTCTCCACTTCCTGCGGATTAGCACCTGGGAAAGCCACCATAATGTCAGCCATTGGTGCCTCTATCTGAGGATCCTCCTCACGCGGTATCAGAAATATACTAAATGCTCCCAATAAAAGGAACGCCAGCATTAACAGTACCGAGAGTTTCGATTGAATAAAAACGCCGGCTACTCTGCCTGCAAATCCCTCTTTCATCTCTATCTATTTTTGTTTATTACTTACTTATTTCACTACACTCACCTTCGCGCCATTGAATACCCGTCCCTCTGCCTTTACTACGAAAGATTCACTTTTCATAAGACCGGACAAAACCTCTACTCTATCACCACTTGTCTTTCCCAATCTTATCCAGCGAAGAGAAGCCAAGTTATTCGCCCCAACCACATATACTCCGGTAAGATCCTCTTTCTTTATAACACTTTCCAAAGGAATAGTCAAAGTAGCTGATGAAACCTCCTCCTTGCCGTTGCGAGGGATAAAGACATTCACATACATACCCGCCTTCAGATTTTCAGCCTCCTTGTCCGGAATGGAAATCTTAGCAAGATACTGTCCACCGGAAAACTGAGAGGAAGGACTCAACTCGGCGATTGCACCTGTAAAAGTAGCACCCGTCGTCTTTACTGTTATGATTGCTTTCTCATTGAGCACAATACTCATTACATCCGACTCAGGCACAGAGACCAAAGCCTGGAAGCTTTTTACTTGTTCCAAAGCCATAATCGGCATACCCGGATTAGCCATACTTCCCGCCTCTACAAACTTCTTCGTAATCACTCCCGTAAAAGGAGCTTTAATTTGAGTATACGCAAGCATCGCATTCACCTCATTACGCATCTGTCTGGCAGCCTCAAGCTTGGAGTGAACAGATTGATTATTTAATTTTATGTTCTCCAATTCTTTCACTGATGCACTCTGACTATTATACAGCTGTGTAAACCGTTCCAGATCCTTAGCCGAAACAGCCGCCGCAGCCGTTGCTTCAGCAACTGAAGCCTCAACTTGCGCTTTTTTTGCCAGCATATCATCATTTGCAATCGTTGCAAGTAACTGTCCCTGTTTCACCAGATCACCTGGTTTCACTGTAATTGATGTTATATAGCCCATTACCCGGGTACTTATCATTGCCGTTTGTCCTGCCACAATCTCTCCGCTCACCTGCACACCTGTGATATTATCAGAAGAAGGAGTAGCGACAACAACCGGCACTGACTGTTCATTTCCAACCGCCTCTTTCTCCGAAGAAGAGCAAGCAAACAATGAACCCATAATCACAAAAGACACAATCAGGATAGATATGTAATTAACTCGTTTCATAATATAGTATGTTTTAATTTTGATATGAATTTGATGAAGTAATAAATTCCAGATAAGCAACATTTAGGTTCTGTTTAAACACTGTAGCCGCATAGCTCATCTGTTGTTCGGAAAGTTGCGTTTGTGCAACCAGTAAGTCCGAAGTTTTTTCAAGTCCCTGTTCGTAACGGTTCTGAATGATTCGCAAAGCCTCTGATGCCTGTTTAACGATATCCGTTTGCTGACGAAGTTCAAAAGTGAGATTCTCCAAGTCACGATTCGTTTTATTCCACTCCAGCTGAGCCTGCGAGAGCTGGCCGCTGAGCTGCTCCTTCAGTTTGGCACTCATAAGTTTGTGCGAATGGATGGTATGTATCGTCTGAGTCCCGTTAAATAAATTCCATGACAATTGAACCCCAACCAGATAGCTCTGGGAATTAAATTCGATCGCTTTGGAGTCATTCAACTGATAACTTCCAAATGCATTTAGTTTGGGTAGCAGAGATAATGAAGCAGACTTAGCCATCATATCAGAGGCTTCGACTGCTTTCTCCATTGCCAGAAAGTCCACCCTTTCAGTTGATAAAGGCCTCTGAGAAGGGAAATTTAAAGCGAGCTTATCTACCACATAGTCAACACCGGAAGGCTGTCCCATGAGCAGACTCAGATAATCAGAAGCATTCGAGACATTGCTCTTCGCCTTTTCCAGCTCTGTCTCCACACTGCTCATATGCACCTTTGCATTCAAAAGATCAGACTTACGAATAAGTCCCTGCTCAAAAAACCGTTCAGTAGAATTATAAATAGTATTTGCAGTCTGAAAGGCCTCTTCCAACAAGCCCTTTTGCTGATAAGCCAGCTGGAGTTGCAGGTACGCCTTCTTCATTTCAAAAGTGATATACTCCTTCGTTCGGACAGTACCATACTGAGCAGCATCCTTCTGAGCAGAAAGAGCTTTTCTCGTATACAACTGATCCACATTTAACAAAGGCATCTGCATATCTATCCGGACACCAAAGTCATTTTGTGCGGAAGGATCATTCAGTATCGCAGGATTAAAATCGGCCGCAGTAACAGATTGTTGCTGCAATTTAGCACCAAAGACATTTAAGGGATTATTTGTTTGCATTGCCGTATAAGAAGCGCTCACTTTCGGCAGAAATACCGCATCCATCTTCCGGTAATCAGAAGAAGCGATCTGCTCATCCAATACAGATACAGCAATTTGTTTATTACCTTTCAAGGCCATAGAGACAGCCTCTTCTAAACTTAAAAACCGTGCTTCATTCTGTGCCAATACCGATACGCCAGACGTAAGCATCAAAACAAACGTAAACAGTACTTTCCATTTTCTTTTCATCCTTTTCATTATTGTTCCCTTTTATATTTCGGGACAAAGGTAAAGGTTGAAAAAATGGTGGTCAGCTACTTTTGTTACACAAGGCCATTTAAATGAAAATAAACCTAGCGAGGACGAAGAAAATCATTCAAATCTTTAAGAACTGTGATCTTATTACGCCCCAGGCGCACCAGTCCAAACTCTTCTATCTGTTTGAGCAGACGGGAAACTACGACTCTTGCCGTACCCAATTCATTGGCAAGTTGTTCGTGGGTAATATTAATTGTAGAATCATTATAAAGCAAGCTTTTTTTCTGTATCAGTTCAAGCAACCGCTCATCAATCTTCTTAAATGCAATATCATTGATAATATCCAGAAACTCTTCAAAACGTTTATGGTATAACCTGAAAATATAATTGAGAAACTCCGGATAGTCTTTGATCAGAGAAGCAAGTTTACTATTTGGAATAAACAAAATCTCCGTATCCTCCTCGGCAATCGCTTTCACCTTGCTGGTATCGTTGTGTAAGCCTCCAAGAATAGACATCACACAGCTCTCCCCTGTTTGAATATAATATAACAGTATCTCTCTTCCATCATCATGCGTACGCATCACTTTCACACTACCCCGGGCAATAATCGGAATACTCTTGATATAAGCTCCCTCAATCAGTATATTGTCACCTTCTTTAAAAGTCTTCACCACACTGTATTCCCAAAGTCGTTTGCGAATCTCAAGAGAAGTTTTAAACTCAGTTATTCCATCAAAAAGATTCTCTTCCATTGCTGTTTGTTTATGTCTGATACAAACTTAAACAAAAAAACCGGATATATCAACAAGATATTGACAACTTCGGGGAAAAGTTATCAACAGATTAATTCTCTGTCAGACAAAATAATGATGATCTTATCAACAATCTTACAAACAATATATTCACCTTGAAGCATATTACATTCGACAACATAAATAAGAAATCTATATTATTAAATAATTAGCGAAATAATAAAAAGAATCATATCTTTACACGGTGTAATACATACCGGCAGTGAGCAGAGTCACGCATCTCTTCCCGAGTTGTTTCAGAGTATGTACGTAAGATTATTCAACATGAAAAGACAGTTCCTATTCATCGTATTCGTTCAGATACTTATAAAGCTGACATTAACGCCTCTCTGCGCGGTTAATGCGTACCCATTTCCTATCACTGTAAAACAGCCGGATGGTACCCCACTAACCATTCTCTTGCGCGGTGATGAGTTGTATCATTATCAGACTACAACAGACGGCTATTTACTGGAAACCAATGCGGAAGGATATCTGACTTATGCCACGGTCAATGACAGCGGAAAAATAATCAGCAGCGGAATTATCGCTTCAGAGATTGAAAAGCGTACGACGAAAGAGATTCTTTTTTTAAAAACCAATACCAAGGCGGAATCCCTGAAAGCTCTGCAAGAACAAGAAGCCCAGGCTCTGCAACAAGTCCGGAGCAGAAGTATCGCCATGAGCGAACAAGTACAATCCAGTGGATTATCCCCATTTAAAGACAACTCCCCAAAGGTATTGATCATTCTGGTCAATTTCTCAGATGTGCAATTTGTAACTCCCTCTCCAAATACAGCCTTTGCGAACTTATTAAATCAGGAAGGATATAGCACAAACGGTGCAACGGGATCAGTGCGTGATTATTTGATGGCAAGTTCGTATGGACAATTCAGACCCACCTTTGATGTCATTGGTCCGGTTACATTGCCCAATCCCATGATCTACTACGGACGATCCGCAAGTTCGTCCATAAAGTTTGATGCCAATCCGGAACAAATGGTCATAGATGCTTGCACAATAGCTCAAAAAGGAGGACTTAACTTACACAATTACGACTCAAATGGCGATAGATATGTGGATAACGTATTTATCATCTTTGCCGGACACAACCAGTCTGAAGGAGGTTCGAAAGACGCAATATGGCCGCATCAGGGAAATACACGTGAGACTTCCATTGATGGCATCATTATCAAGAGATACGCGTGTAGCTCAGAGTTGAGAGGAAACACAGGAAGTGAGATTTGTGGCATCGGCACTTTTTGCCATGAATTCAGTCATGTAATCGGTTTGCCGGATCTCTATCACACCTTTGCTGATAAGAATACATTAGGTTACTGGAGTATCATGTCATCAGGCAATTATAATAATAACAGTCGTACACCACCCACATACTCCTGTTATGAGCGTTTCTACCTTGGTTATTTCAAACCTGATCAAGCAGATACACCGGATGAGATAACATTGTATCCTCTTTCTCAAGAGAAAACAGCTTCGGTAAACACGAGCAATCAGTCATTCATTATATCAAAAGGAAAGCATAATCTAGACCCTATTAATTCGGTTCCGAATGAGTTTTTTATGGTTGAATATCGAAAACGAACGGGTTGGGACCGGTATTTGCCGGGAGAGGGAATGTTAATTTGGCACATTGATTATAACAAGGTAGCCTGGACATCTAATACCATCAATAACTTTTCAGGAGAGAAACAAACGGCAGACAGTCACATGCGCGTTTATCTACAACCGTTGAGCGGTTCGACAGAAACGCCGGGCGATGCTTTTACCAAAGGGACGTTTATCCCCACAGCATGGGAAGGTTATGAGTTGAACAAGAATCTCACATCCATTACTAAAACAAATGAATCTGTAACTTATAAGTTTACCTCAAATCCGGTAACATACAATATTGAGACTCCCGGAACCCTGAGTACTTTTATCACGAGAAGCAGTATATTCTCACTTGTGTTGACTGGCGTGATTGATGCCCGTGATGTGAAATATCTACGCGATGAACTTCCCTATCTTGGATACCTGGACCTCAGTGCTGTTTCCATTCAATCGTACTCGGGACCATCAGGCACATCAGGATCCGGATATTATCCCGCAAATGAATTGCCGGAAAAATCCTTTTATACATCAGGAGCATCTCGTAGTGATACTATGTTGAGAACCGTTATTTTGCCCACATCCATAACATCAATAGGGAAACAAGCGTTTGAAGGATGTCTCTCTCTGGATACCATGAGAATGCCGGAGAAAATAACGTCGATAGGTGATAGCGCTTTTTTTCATTGCAGCAGGTTGACGTACGTCACAATCCCTTCAGGTATCACGTTCATCGGAAGAGAAGCCTTTTCCGGTTGCCCGTGGAATAATAATCAGTCGGCAGGTCTGGTTTATTTGGGGAAAGTGGCCTATAAGTATATAGGAGATATGCCCCCCCAAACATCTATCACGTTGGCGGAAGGAACAAAAAGTATATCCGACAGCGCGTTTACCAATTGTAAGAATCTTATCTCGATCACAATTCCGGAGAGTGTCACATCCATTGGGAGAAGTGCTTTTGACGGTTGTGCCGGTCTTACTTCATTGACAATCCCTTCGGGAATCACATCTATCTGGACGAGAGCTTTTAATGGTTGCACCGGGCTCACTACCCTGGCGATTCCTGAGAGTGTCACTGCAGTGGATGAATACGCTTTCAATGGCTGCAACAAACTAAAATCCATCAAACTCTCTTCCAACATCACAACTATTGACCGATATGTTTTCAATGGTTGCGAAGCCCTTACTTCATTGACAATTCCAGGGAAGGTAGTCTCTATTGGAGAAGGTGCATTCTCCGGCTGCCAAAAATTGACTTCCGTTGTGTTTCCTTCAAGTCTCAGATTCATTGAAAATCATGCTTTTTACAATTGCAGCGCGCTAGCCTCGATAATCCCTCCTTCGAATGTCGAATATATTGCTCATTCGGTTTTCTCGGGTACCGCATGGTATAATAAGCTTGCAGATGGCTTGGTAACCATCGGGAAAGTGGCTTACAAATACAAAGGGATAATGCCTGACGGCACTTCTATTACGTTGGCGGAAGGGACGAGATGCATATCCGACAGTGCTTTTTACGGGTGCAACGGACTCATATCCATGAAGATTCCGGAGAGTGTCACTCGAATTGGGGGAACTGCTTTTTCGCACTGCCGGAGTCTCACCACCTTGACGCTTCCCAAGAATATAACTGCTATAGCACCGGGACTTTTTGAATATTGCACCGGATTGACATCTTTGATTATCCCCGAAGGTGTCACCACTGTCGGACAATCAGCTTTCTATTATTGTTTAAGTCTGACCTCAGTAACAATTCCAGAAAAGGTCACTATGATTAATAGCTTTGCGTTTGGAAGATGTCCCAGGTTGTTGGAGATATTCTGCAATTGTATTATTCCTCCTAAATTAGGCAAAGAATGTTTTGAAAATAAATCCATCTGCTCACTTTATGTGCCAGATACCGGATTTCTCACCTATCTGGCACGAAATGAATGGAAAGACTTTATACTTATGGGGCACTTTAATGTAAAAATGACTACCCCCGGAGAATTACTTGACATCATTGGGTTGACTAATCTTCAATATGTCTATATTCTGACTATTACAGGTCCGGTCAATGGAAAAGATATGCTGATGATCCAAACCCAGTTCCCCCATCTTAAGACACTCGACATGACGAATGCCACAATCGTGAGTGGTGGTTATGTCTATACCACCACGGATAATCAGATAGGAGACTATATGTTTAACAATCTGAAGAACCTGGAAACAGTGACTTTACCAACCGCTGTCACCTCCATCGGTAACTACGCCTTTTCCGGATGCAGTACTCTGAAGTGTATTACAATTCCCTCGTGTGTCACAACGATAGGAAGCTTTGCATTTTATAATTGCACAAGTATGAGTTACATCAGCTTCCCCACCACAATCACATCCATTGGCAATTACGCCTTTAGCGGCTGTAGGAGCCTTACTTCACTGACAATTCCTCCTGAAGTCACCACAATCAACTACTATACTTTCTACAATTGCACCGGACTAACCTCTGTCATGATTCCTTCCAAGGTTACCTCCATAAGGACTCATGCTTTTGCTTTTTGCGACAGTATGAAAGCAATCTATACCCTCAATCCCAATCCTCCGACAGTATATATTGATGGATTTGAAGGAATAGATAAAGCCGCCTGCATCTTGCATATACCACCGGGATCATATCAAAAATACTATCACGCAGATGGTTGGTCTGAGTTCCTCAAACTCAATGAAGAGACCATGACAGAGGAGAAAGTCAGTGAATTAGCTCCGATATGCCTGTCCGTGGAAGACAATCTTCTCATAATCCGAGGAGCAGCCCCAGGCGCAATCATCACAGTATATACCATTACCGGCGTGGCACTCTTATCGCTACCTGCCGATGGTGAAGAGCAACGTATCTCTCTACCAACCGGAGCTCTCTATTTTGTGAAGGTTGGAAGCAAGACTCTGAAAGTTGTGCTATAAGAAGTATCTTTTGATCTCTGAGCATAATAAATAAGTGATCGAGAAACTTGCGAGGATTTCTTGACACCGAAAAGAAAGTCGTTATGCCGAAAGACGCAATTAATAAAGCCCACGTCCTTCTTTCTCTTCACTTTCCAGAGTAGTTTGCTTCTCAATTTGTTTCACTTTCTTGCCTCCGTTGATACGGATATTCAGGCGGATGAATAACATATTGTGAAATGTTCTCAGATCAAGGGAGTTATATTCCTGATAAAAAGGTGTATTGATCTTCGATTCTTGTTTCATACGTGTACCCCAATCTATTGGCAAGATATAGGAAACCATTAATGAAGCTCTGTCTTTCCAGAACTTTTTGCTTGCCGTAAGCATCCAACTATCTTGTCCTTCCATCCGATACCCCTGTGGAAGAATCGATTTATTCATCATACGATTATATTCCAGAGAGGTCATCAAGCCAAGCTTGGGTTGGTAGTATTCCAATGCTGAATACAATGTCCATGCATTGCATGAATTTTGAGTCCCATTGTACATGAGTTTGCCGTTATAATAAGCAACGGAAGAGTTCCAGTTCAGGGACTCTCCAAATGACTGATTATAATCCAACCCTAAAGCAAACATTCGACCACTTACATTCGCATACGTGTTATAATACTTTCCAGTCGATAGGGTATAGAGTGGCTCGATTGCATTTGGAGAATAAACAAAGGATGAAGTAAGAGTCAGACATTCCAGGAAAGTCATTTCGAGTTGAGTCTGATGATTCATCGTTTGCACCAGACCAAGATTACCCATTTGCATCATCAAAGAGTCAATGGCATAATTCGCAGGGCTCAGCTGAAAGAGTCTGGGATAGGAAATAGATGAGTTATAACTCAGGTTCATATTTAACTTTGTATTCGCTGCATAATTCAGTTGAGCAAAAGGAAGCAGACCCCAATAGTTCCTTTCAGAAGATACGTTCTTAATATAGAGATTTTCAACTGCAACACCCACCTTTGTGCTAATTGTTCGAATCGGTGAGAAAGACAGATAGGCAAACAGTCTGTTCCGGTATTCATCATACATTGACAATTGGTTGCCAACTGAATTCTTCGTTCTGTAATTATTCCAGATAGAAGTATAACCACTATTCAGACTCAGGTTTGGTGCTATCGTGTAATCTGCATCCGCATTGAAACGAATATAATTCTTTGCATTTACATACCGATAATCCTGTGTTAAACTACGGTTCTGATCATACAAGTTATGTAACTTGCTGGAATAATAGTCATACGTCAGATCACTGTGTATCGTCAATTTCTCATTCTGTTTCCCGACATAAAAGACGCTTGCGGAGTTATTCTTCCGCAAATCCTGATTCAATGTTCTTTGCCGGATATTATCAGACAATCCGGTTTTCAGATAGGAAACCTGTTGGTTATATAGAAGTTCCGTACTGACATCCTCATAACTAAAGCGTTCCT
>Ga0209430_1001567_pt1 | contig 16612 bp, 16 predicted proteins | sample BarGraIncub1133A_FD_184504 | JGI IMG/M metagenome (GOLD analysis project Ga0209430, IMG submission 184504) | Arctic peat soil microbial communities from Barrow, Alaska - Barrow Graham LP Incubations 11-33A (SPAdes) (version 2) | ecosystem: Environmental > Terrestrial > Soil > Wetlands > Peat... | reverse complement strand
ATTACCATTACAGGTGAAGATCATAGCTTTTCATACCGAACCAGTATTATCCAAAAAACAAAAGGTATTGTGTTAAAAACTCAATTAAAGCTTATCAAAGGAGACAGCGCAAAAATTAAAGAGCTGATGGATGATTTTAGCTTTAAACGAAGAGACAAACAACCATTGGAATGGCCTAGTGCGGGAAGTGTATTCAAAAGGCCAAAAGGACATTTTGTTGGCAAGTTGATTGATGATTGTGGTCTAAGAGGCGTTAGTATTGGTGATGCACAAATATCTGATAAGCACAGCGGCTTCATAATTAACAAGGGGGAGGCTAACTGCAAGGAGGTTCTTGAGCTGATAAAGCATATCCAAAATACAGTGAAGGAACGCTTTGATGTTGAGCTTCAACCAGAGCTAAGGATTGTAGGAGATTTTTCCGAGGACAACTAAATAATAGCCCCTCTAAAAAAAGGAAGTTGCTATTTAATTGTTCCTCAATACGTTGAAGAAGATGCAAAATATTTGGGGGATACAAATGAGATTCGTAATAGTTACGGGTATGTCAGGAGCAGGGAAAAGTCTTGTAACAAATTATTTGGAGGATATTGGGTTCTTTTGTGTTGACAATTTACCGCCTGCACTAATTCCAAAATTTGCAGAAATTAGCGCTCAGAGTGAAGGGAAAATGGAAAAGATAGCTTTGGTTATAGACATTAGAGGCGGTGAACAACTGCATGATCTATTCCCAGCCCTTGCTGAGGTAAAGCAAGCAGGTTTTTCTTATGAGATACTATTTCTAGAAGCAGATGATGACGTTCTGGTCAAGAGATATAAGGAAAGCAGAAGGCAGCACCCATTATCATTAGAGGGGCGCTTGATAAAGGGAATACGAGAAGAGCGCAAAGCTCTTGAGGTGATTAAATCAAAAGCCAATTATATTATTGATACTTCAATTCTCATTCCTCGACAGCTTAAACAGGAGATAAATGGTATTTTTTTAGAGGGAAAGACTTTCAAAGGAATAATAATTAATATTGTTTCCTTTGGATTCAAATATGGAATTCCAACAGACTGTGACTTGGTTTTTGATGTAAGGTTTATCCCAAATCCTTATTATATTGCACCTATGAAGTTAAAAAATGGTAAGGACAACATGGTAAAAGAGTTCGTTCTAAATGCAAGTGAGACAAAAGGGTTCTTATCAAAGCTTGATGATATGCTGGATTTTCTTATTCCCAATTATATCAAGGAAGGAAAATCTCAGTTGGATATTGGAATAGGATGCACAGGTGGGAGACACAGGTCTGTTGCCATAGCTGATGAGGTATTCAAAAGGCTTGAAGAAAAAATGCATAGAGTAATCATTGAACACAGGGATATAGAGAAAGATAGTAGAGGAGTTGGGAAATGAGGGCAAGTGATTGGATAATGCCAGGTGCTAAAATCAAAAGATGGAGTTTACTACTTGTGGCCGGCTTTTCAGTGATATGCTTAAGCATTATATTTGCGATAAATAATTACAGTAAAGGTGCTTCATATATCATAATAATGGCTATTTTGGCTTTGCTCGGCGCGGCTTCTGTATTAACTGCAATAAAGGCACTAATTAATTCGGTATTAACTGTATTAAGCCATAATAATATAAATACATCGTTAAATTCTGAAGGTTTCAGCAGCCTTCTTCATGAAAAAAGAATATTGATAAAGGGTCCTAAAATAGTGGCTGTAGGAGGTGGAACAGGTCTTTCAACTATGCTTAGAGGGTTGAAACAGTATTCTTCGAATCTTACAGCTTTGGTTACAGTAGCTGATGATGGTGGGGGATCTGGCGTTTTGAGAGAGGATTTGGGGATGCTACCACCTGGCGATATTCGTAACTGCATTCTTGCTTTAGCTGATACTGAGCCTATTATGCAGAAGCTTTTGCAATACAGGTTTCAAGATGGAATGCTAAAGGGACAAAGCTTTGGAAATTTATTTCTAGCTGCAATGGATGGCATTTCCGACAGCTTTGAAGAGGCTGTAAAGAAAATGAGCGATGTTTTGGCTGTGACAGGAACGGTTTTACCTATTACCCTTGATGATGTAAGATTGTGTGCTGAGACAGACGATGGAAATACTATTTTGGGTGAATTTAATATTGGACATCGAAGCTTAAATGATAAGTCGAAAATTAATAGAGTTTTTCTTAACCAACCAAATGTAAAGCCTTTAAGTGAAGCTATTGAAGCAATAATGGATGCTGACATAGTTGTGTTAGGACCTGGAAGTCTTTATACTAGCATCATACCAAATCTTTTAGTAGATGGTGTTTGTGATGCACTTCAAAAAACAAAGGCCATTATTGTATATGTTTGCAATGTCATGACACAACCCTGTGAAACAGAGGGCTATACTCTTAGCAGCCATATAAAAGCTATTGAAAAGCACTCTAAAAAAGGGGTTATTGATTACTGTATTGTTAATACAGCTTCTATCCCCGATGAACTTAAGGAAAGATATTTAAAAGATGGAGCCGAGCTAGTAAGGGTAGATACAGAGAAAGTTGAGAAGATGGGCATTGAGATTATTACTGGTGATTTCAAGGCAATAAATAATGATTTCGCAAGGCATGATTCTAACAAACTTGCAAAGAAAATAATAGAATTGGTTTCTGAGCTTGTTTTGGCTAAAGACAAGGAAAGAATTCTTGACTATTACTATGCTAAGGAACGACTAAATAATAAAACACGATGAGGAAAGCTACATTATAAATAGATTTCTAAGATTCAGTGGAAGTTTTAAATGGTTAGTATCCGTTTAAATGCAAACTAGTATAAGCTGAAAAATTGAAATGGGATATATGGGGGCATAAATAGATGGAGTTCGGGAAGAGCTATTGGTATGACTACGAGCAAGGTAGCAACAGGGAATGGATAATCACAAACGGAATAGGTGGATATGCTTCAGGGTCATTGATTTGTTCAAATAGCAGAAGATATCATGGATTGCTTATAGCAGCCCTAAAGCCGCCCACAAGTAGACACTTGCTTTTATCCAATCTATTAGAAGATTTGATTTTTGAGGATGGAACTTCCAAAACATTTAGTTCTTTTAAAACGTCAGATGGTTATGTAAGCCAAGGATATACATGTTTGCAGAGGGTTCAATATGATTTATTACCGGAGTTTATATATAGCTATAAAGACATTTTTATAAAAAAGAAAATTGCCATGAGGCAAGGAGAAAATACCACTGTAGTTCAATATGAAATTAGAAATGGTTCACAAGCCGCCATTTTTAAGCTAACACCTCTGATTAACTATAGAGATCATCATCATAAAAGCGAAAGAAGATACTTGAAATTTGACTCACAAGCTCAGCAGAATGAAGTGACTATTTCTCCAGAAGGTTCTGATGTTAAGCTGCGCATTTGCACAAGTGCAGGGGAATTTCAAAAGCTTGATGATTGCTATTTTCACAATATGCTCTATACCATTGAGCAAGCGAGAGGTTTGGACAGCTGTGAGGATCAATTTATACCAGGATGTTTTAATATCAAGCTGAAGCCACTAGAATCTAAAATTGTATCTTTTGTTGTTACTACCGAGAAATATGATATTTGTACATTAGATGTCTCCGGAGTAATTGAGGCAGAAGAAAATCGCCTTTTAGAGCTATTAGATAGAAAAGCATACAAAAGCGAGCTCTGTAGAAGACTAGTTCTAGCAGCGGATAATTTTATTGTTTATAGGAATTCTACCAAATCAAAGACCGTGATAGCAGGATATCCATGGTTTACTGATTGGGGCAGAGATACCATGATCGCCTTTAGTGGGCTTACTTTAGCTACCGGCAGATATGAGGATGCAAAAGATATTTTGTATACATTTTCAAAATATGTACATTATGGATTGATACCGAACATGTTTCCTGATGATGGCGAACCACCGGTATATAATAGTGTTGATGCTGCACTGTGGTATTTTGAAGCAGTTAATAGTTATTTGGAGTATACACAGGATTATGGCTTTATTAAAGAAAAAATATATTATTGTCTCAAGGAAATATGCGCTGGTTTTATAAACGGAACTATTTTTGATATTAAAATGACTGAAGATGGGCTTGTTACTGCTGGAAACCAACATACCCAATTGACTTGGATGGATGCAAAAGTGGGTGATTGGGTGGTAACCCCAAGACATGGAAAAGCCGTTGAGATAAATGCTTTATGGTATAATGCTCTTCAGATCATGTCAAAGCTAGCGGAAAACTTTGAGGATGAGGATATTTATACAAATTTAGCACAGAGGGTTAAAGAGTCCTTTGATAAAGTGTTTTGGAATGAAAAGGACGATTGCTTGTATGATGTGGTTAATGATTCAGGTAAAGATGCCAGTATAAGACCGAATCAGATAATTGCCGTTGGTCTGTCCTATGCTGTGGTTGAGGATGATAAAGCTAGGAGCGTTGTGGAAAAGGTTTGGAAAGAACTATATACGCCCTATGGTTTAAGAACTTTATCTCAAGAGGACCCACAATATAGGGGAGTATATTCTGGAGATGTTTGGAGCAGAGATGGGGCATACCATCAAGGAACAGTCTGGACATGGCCTCTGGGAAGATTTATAAAAGCATATGTAAGAGTTAATGGAGATACCTCGCAAGCTAGAAAAAATGCATTGGATTTTATTATGCCATTTATTGATCACATGAAGGATGCTGGCTTGGGAAATATTTCTGAGATATTTGATGGGAATGATCCACATTACCCTAGAGGATGTTTTGCACAAGCTTGGAGCGTATCTGAAATTTTAAGAGCAGCAGTTGAGGATGTGCAGATCGAAGGACTGGGGGAAGGTCAAAAGCTTTAGTGAATAGGTCAAAGGCTTAGTGAAAAGTGAATGGTTAATAGTGAATAGTTATGGAAAGTTTGGCTTCGCCGAACTGGATTTAAAGATCAAAAGCTTTAGTGATTAGTGAATAGTTAATAGATTGGTTAATTTTGGGGAGTGAATTTTAGTGTCTTTTTCAACTTTAGTAAAAGATGAGCTTTGTAGAATAGAATTACATGATGCTTGTTGCATGAAGTCTGAAATTTTGGGGGTTATTTTGACGGGTAACCTTTTTTCTCATGAAAATAACTCAAGAAATATCAAAATGGTAACAGAAAACTCAGCATTTGCCAGAAGAGTATTTTCTACAATTAGGAAAGTATATGGAATAAGCCCTGAGGTTGCTATTAGAAGAAACAGCAAACTCAAAAAGCATGTCTTATACTCAATAATCTTAGCATCTATGCAGCTTATAAATAAAATACTTTATGACTTTGGAATTAGTGCATTCTATGAAGGCGACTTTGCTCCAACAAATACCACACTGAAAAAGGTTTGCTGTAGGAAAAGTTTTCTTAGAGCAGCCTTCTTGTCAGGAGGGTCAATTAGTGACCCTGAGAAAACATATCATTTAGAAATTGCTACTCATAACGTAATGTGCACGGAAATTATTAAGGATTTATTAAAGGATTATGGGATTAATGTAAAAATAATTACCCGAAAAGGAAGCTATGTTGCTTATATAAAAGAAGGGGAAAACATAGTGGATTTTTTAAATATAATTGGTGCACATAGTGCATTGATGCAGCTTGAGAACGTAAGAATCCTCAAGGACATGAGAAATAGTGTTAACAGAATAGTAAACTGTGAGACTGCAAACCTTGGAAAGACGGTAAATGCATCAGTTAGACAAGTGGATAATATAAGATTTATTCAATCAACTATAGGTATAAGCAATCTCCCTGAAAACATTGTTGACATTGCAAATTTGAGACTGGCGAATAGTGAATTAAGCCTAAAGGAACTTGGAGATATGCTCAATCCTAGGTTGGGTAAATCAGGAGTAAATCATCGCCTTAGAAAATTGGATGAAATAGCAGATGAAATTAGAGAAAAATCAGGCTTTATTATTTAATTGTTTCTAAAAAAGGTAAAAATGGGGAAATAGAGAATTAAATACTGTGGGAATATAAAAGGGGGAATTTGTTTTGGATGTTAAGCTTTTCAGAAAGGGTACAACCTTGATTATAAAAATCATGGAAGATATGGATCATCATTCAGCACAGGATTTAAGACAAAAAATAGATTATGAGATTGTAAGGGCTACTGTTAAAAATATTGTTTTCGATTTTGCAAACGTAAATTTTATGGATAGCTCCGGTATTGGTGTAGTTGTAGGAAGATACAAAAATATTCAGAAATTAAATGGCAAGGCAGCTATTGTTAATGCAAACTCAAAAATAATGCAAATATTTGAAATGTCGGGTGTATTAAAAATTATACCTGCATATAGTGATTTGGATAAAGCTATTTCAAGCATGTGCGGATAAAGAGGGCTTAGTTTATATGAAGTATTCTGAAATAAGTCGCACTTATTTCGAAGTTTGGTGGCACTTAACTCGTGCTCGTAGAGCAGGAGATTAGTATGCCGCTGAGATAAATCATTTCTTGACAATAATGAGAGTGAGGAAGAGAAAAATGCATCTAATAAATGAAATGAAGCTAGAATTTATGAGTAAATCAAATAATGAGGCCTTTGGAAGGGTAGTAGCTGCGGTATTTGCATCGCAGCTTGACCCAACAGTAGAGGAACTAGCAGATATAAAAACAGCCGTTTCTGAGGCCGTAACAAATGCAATTATACATGGATATGAAAATAATCCTGGAACAGTAAAGATGCAATGTAAGCTGTATGATGGTGGGATCGAAATTATCATATCTGACGAAGGAAAAGGAATAGAGGATGTAGAACTAGCAAGACAACCTCTATACACGTCTAAACCGGAAATGGAACGCTCTGGAATGGGCTTTACAGTTATGGAAAGCTTCATGGATAGGCTTGAAATAGTTTCTGAGCCAAGTAAGGGTACCACTGTTACAATGTTCAAAAATATAAAATCCTAATTATCTTTATGTAAAGCAGAAAGGTATCACTATAATTATTAATGTAAATTTATGTAATAAATGTATAAAAATATATATTTATGCTAATAATTTAAGAGGATGTAGGGTTTTACTTAGACAAAATATGTGACAGAAAGGTTTAGAGACGCGATGAGGGATATATCTGATGAAGCAGTTTTAACACTTATTATAAATGCTAAAGCAGGTGACAAGCAGGCACAATCAATTTTGGTTGAAAAAAATGTGGGCTTGGTTTGGAGCATTGTTAAGAGATTTCACAATAGAGGATATGAAATTGATGATTTATTTCAAATAGGTAGTATCGGATTGATTAAATCAATCAATAAGTTTGATTCATCATACAATGTTAAGTTTTCTACATATGCTGTTCCCATGATAATTGGGGAAATAAAAAGATTTATCAGAGATGATGGGATAATAAAAGTAAGTAGATCTCTTAAAGAAACAGCTTCTAAGGCTCGTATTACAAAAGAAATTATGAGTAAGGAAATTGGAAGAGAGCCTTCAATAAATGAGATTAGTCTAAGACTGAATATTTCGCCTGAAGACCTTGTAATGGCTCTTGAAGCAGGTTGTGCTCCAGAGTCCTTGTATAGCACCATTGGGGAAGGCGACGGTTCACCAATACTCTTAATAGATAGAATCAATTCTAATAACAATAACAGCGAGGTCGATTTAATTGATAAAATTGCAATTAGACAAATTCTTGATACATTAGAAAAGAGAGAACGGCAAATAATAATACTAAGATATTTTAAGGAGCAGACTCAGGTTCAGATAGCAAAGTTACTTGGAATTTCACAGGTACAGGTTTCACGTATTGAAAAAAAAATTCTTAAGGATATTAAAATTAAAATGATAGCTAATAACTATTAATATTTAAAATAAAGGATGCGGATTAAATGGTAAAAAACACACATTTGCTAAAAAATAAGACCATTTTAATTGTACTGGCAATTCTTATATTATGTGGAATTATCGCATTTATAGCTTTGCTCAGTATGTATTCCGATGAAGCTCCAGCAAAAGCTGTTTATGTTTTTGAAAATATAATCTTATAGTAAGGACATGGAGTTGTACTCTATTATAAATAAATTTTGCTGTAACAAAATCTTATTTCCAATATTTTCATAATAATAAATAACAAAAATGCAAAAAATACTATACGTATTTAGTTTGCATTTTATTTTTTTGCTCATGGAGGCTTTATGAAAAAAAGTTTTACTAAGGAAGAATACTCGGAATATGTAAAGAGTGTCTCTCCAAATTCCAAATTATTTATAAATATTATCAAAGCTTTTGTGGTTGGTGGTATTATTTGCGTTATTGGACAGATAATTATGAACATTCTCAAGGCTCGTGGTTTAAATATGGATATGGTATCAAATCTGACGAGCATAATTATGATTTTCTTAGGTGCTTTGCTAACAGCATTTAATGTTTATGGTGATATTGGCAAGTTTGCAGGAGCGGGATCAATTGTACCTATTACAGGGTTTGCAAACTCAGTGGTTTCTCCCGCAATGGAGTTCAAGACAGAGGGGTATATCATGGGAATGGGTGCAAGAATGTTTATTATTGCTGGTCCTGTAATCGTGTTTGGAATATGTTCCTCCATTATAGTGGGAATAATTCATTATTTTATTACTTAACTTTCCTACATTACACTCATTAAGTACCAGCTATAGCAATTGGTTTACTTACAACATAATTGTATGAATTAGGTAAGGTTCATCTCAGAGTTTTAGCAGATGCCCTGAATATTTTTAGTATTGAAAAGTTAAGTATAAGTAAGTAGAAAAACAGAATTCCACTATAACCGCTACAAATTAAACATAAGGAGATAGCTATGGCAGAAAAACATATTGGCAAGCAGACAGTTTTTTTAAAAAACCCACCATCTATAAAGGCTACAGCTTCAATTGTTGGGCCAAGGGAGGGTAAGGGGAACTTGAAAAAGTGCTTTGACTATATTATTCCCGATGAGCTTTGGGGAGAGGATAGCTGGGAAAAAGCAGAGAGTAAGCTAGTTAGAGAAACCTTTGCAAAGGTTTTACAAAATGCAGGCCTTAGTAATGACAAAATTGATTATGTTTTAGCGGGTGATTTGCTAAATCAGTGCATTGCTGCAAACTACGGGCTCAGAGATACAAATGTACCTTTCTTAGGACTATATGGTGCGTGCTCAACAATGGCAGAATCAATGAGTATAGGAAGTATGCTTGTAGAGGGTGGATTTGCAGATAATGTTGTTTGTTTAACATCAAGTCATTATTGCTCAGCCGAAAAACAATTTAGATATCCGTTAGAGCTTGGAAGTCAAAGAGCCCCAACCTCCCAATGGACTGTTACAGGTTCTGGAGCAGTTGTTATATCTGCGCAGGGTTCAGGACCATACATTACTCATGTGACAACTGGAAAGATAATTGACTTGGGTATATCTGATGTAAACAATATGGGAGCCGCAATGGCACCAGCTGCAGCAGATACTATTTTAACACATTTTGCTGATACGGGTCTTGATCCGCAGTACTATGACTTGATTGTGACAGGTGATTTGGGTAAGGTTGGAAAGGAAATCTGTGCCGATATTTTAAAGATGAATGGTTTAAATATTGAAGATAGATATAATGATTGTGGTGTAATGATTTTTAACTTAAATGAGCAGGATGTACATTCTGGTGGAAGTGGCTGTGGCTGTTCTGCTACAGTATTTGCTGGACATATATACAAAGAAATAATGAAAGGTAATTTGAAAAGAGTCCTATTTGTTGCCACTGGAGCATTGATGAGTCCAATAAGTTCGCAGCAAAAGGAAACAATACCTGGGATAGCACATGCAGTAAGTATCCATAGAAGCTTGGATTAACACGTTAGGAACAACGAAGTATTGACGGAATATAGCCCGTAAAAAATAGGAAGCTACTATTTAGTTGTTCCTCAGTTTGAATAAAATATGAGGAGATGAAGAATGAGTTATTTAAGTGCTTTTTTAGTTGGAGGAATAATTTGTGCAATCGGCCAAATTCTTATAGATAAAACAAAGCTCACTCCTGCTAGAATTCTAGTATTATTTGTTGTATCGGGGGTTGTACTTACTGCCTTAGGAATATATCAAAAAATAGTTGATATAGGCGGTGCTGGCGCATCAATTCCTCTTACAGGCTTTGGGTATAGTTTGGCAAAAGGAGTTTTTAGAGAGGTTGACGAAATAGGCTTACTTGGTGTTTTTACTGGAGGCTTTAAAGCCACAGCAGCTGGACTTTCGTCAGTTATATTCTTTGGATATATTATGGCGGCGATATCTAGGCCAAAGGCAAAAAAATAAAGTAGACTTAGTTCAGAAAGGTAGTATTAGTAGTGCCGCAGAGATGAAATAATTTTTTAGTCAGGATTACTTTATGGTATATAAAAACTAATACCAAGTAGTCTTGACTAAAACTTTATTAGTTCCTACTGAACTTGTTATTATATGTAAATCAATTGTAGATATAATAAAAAGTGAGCTTTAATAGAGGAATTTTCAAAAAAGATAGAATATTAGATTAATATTGTATATAATAACTATGGTGCTGTAGACTTACCAACTACAGAAGTATATTTATTATGAAGTTCAATACATAAAAATAAGGTGGGTAATTATGAATATAGAGTATATAAATCCTTTTATTACAGCAAGTCAAACAGTTCTAAAGCAAGTAGCAAATATTGATGCCAAGCTTGGTAAGATTTTTATTAAGAATTCCCCTTATATGGGAGAAGCAATATTAATAATTGTTGGAATAACTGGTAAGATAAGGGGACAGGCGATTTTTACTATGTCAAAAGCAGTTGCATTTAAGATAGCCTCAGCAATGATGCTTGGAATGCCTGTTAATGAATTGAATGAGATATCAAAGAGTGCATTATCTGAATTAACAAATATGATTCTGGGTAATACTGCTACTTTACTTTACAATAAGGGGATTGGGATTGAGATTACTCCTCCTTCTTTACTAATGGGTGAAAATTTGCAAATATCCCCTTCGAAAATGAAGACTATTTGTATTCCAATTCATTTGACCGATACAGATATATTAGAGATTGATTTATCTGTTGAGGATTGAGATAATCCTAAATAACTGATAAAATATATATATTGAATTTTAAAAAGATGGTAAGCGCCATCTTTTTTCTTATGCAGAGATTAAATGAAAGGGATGTGATTTTTTAATGGCGTTAAATATAGTGCTAGTGGAGCCAGAGATTCCACAGAATACAGGTAATATTGTAAGAACATGTGCAGCTACAGGCACAATTCTCCATTTAGTGGGGCCGCTTGGATTTTCTCTTGAGGATAAATATTTAAAGAGAGCCGGGTTAGACTACTGGAATGACGCAGAAATAAAAAATTATAACAGTTTGGATGAGTTTATAACTAAATATGGCAAAAATAAGCTTTATTATTCTACGACAAAAGCCACTTGTAACTACAGTGACGTAAAGTTTGAGGATAATTGCTTTGTATTATTTGGAAAGGAAACAGCTGGACTACCAGAGGAATTACTAAAGGAGAACAAAGAAAACTGTATTAGAATTCCTATGAGAGAAGGCATAAGATCTCTGAATTTATCGAATTCGGTGGCTATTGTAGTTTATGAAGCATTAAGACAGCAAAATTTTATTAATTTACAGACGCAGGGCCATCTAGTAAAATATGATTGGTAGATTTATTTTTCATTTATAATATAATGTGGTGATAAGTATTAAAAAATGGGTATATTAAAATGGGTATGAAAAGAAAAATTATTTAATAAGGAGTTGCAGGTAAAGTGTTAAATAGAAATAGGCTCGTTGACGAGTTTCTGGAATTGGTTAAAATTGATAGCCTGTCTCGTAAAGAAAGAAAAATGTGCGATACTCTTAAACAAAAATTAGGAAACTTAGGATATGAATCAATAGAAGATGATGCAGGGCAAAAAATTGGTGGTGAGTGTGGAAATGTTATTTGCACAATAAAGGGTTCGAAAGATGTTCCAGCTATTTTAGTAACTGCACATATGGACACAGTAGCCCCAGGTATAGGTAAAAAGCCTGTTGTGGATGGAGATATTATTAAGAGTGATGGAACTACAATTTTAGGCGGAGATGATGTCTCAGGTATAGCTATTATACTTGAAACTTTGAGAATACTAAAAGAGGAGAATATAGAGCATGGTGATATTCAGATTGTTTTTACAATAGCTGAAGAAATTGGATTGCTAGGTGCAAAAAACATGGATTATAGCAAAATTCATGCAAAATTCGCATTTGTTTTAGATACCGGTGGTCGAGTTGGATGCGTTGCAGTTAAGGCTCCATCACATAACAAAATAAACGTTGTAGTAAAAGGTAAAGCTGCACATGCAGGAGTGGAACCTCAAAACGGGATAAGTGCTTTTTCAATAATGTCAGAAGCTATTGTTAATATGAAGCTGGGAAGAATAGATGAGGAGACTACTGCAAATATTGGTGTGATTAATGGAGGCCTTGCCGCTAATATTGTTTGTGACAGAGTAGAAATAGAGTGTGAAGCAAGGAGCAGACAGGAAGCTAAACTTGAGGCTCAAACTGAGCATATGCGTGAGTGCTTTCAAAAAGCAGCAACTAAATGGGGTGGGCAGATAGAATTTGAAGCTGAGATAGAATACCCGTCATTTAGCATTGAAAAGGACGCTGAAATAGTAAAAATAATGGAAATAGCTGCGTCGACCTGCGGATTTGTATTTGAAGCAGTGGCCACAGGTGGTGGCAGTGATACCAATATTATAAATTCAAAAGGAATAGAGGCTGTGGACATGAGTGTTGGTATGACAAAGGTTCACAGTGTAAATGAGCAAATATCTATAAAAGATATGATAGATGCAGTATTGTTTTTAGTTGCAATAATTAAAAATATTAAGTAGTTATTAGTTAATACTTAGGGTTAATAGGGGGATTTTGTGTTGCAAACTGTTTTGAGAGTTTCAGAAATATCTATATATGATAAAGAATGCTTCGACAAGTATTTTAAAATGGCCAATTTACAGGTATCAGAATTAAACTTTACAAATTTCTTCATGTGGAGGGATCATTATAAAATAAGGTTTAGCATTGTAAATGATTTTTTATGCATAATATCTGTAATGGAAGACAACAAGTCATTTTGTTTTTTTCCAATAGGTGATTACAATAATGGCGAAGACTTAAAGAATGCTATTTTAATGTTAAGAGAATATTTTTCACAAATGGGTTGGGAATTCATGTTTTCACGAGTATCCGAATATCAGATTTCCATTTTGGAAGGCTTAGACATAAAGTTTGTTGCGAATGAGGACAGAGATAATTTTGATTATATTTATTCAGTGAAGAGCCTTTCAACTCTTGCTGGAAAGAAATTAGATGGAAAGAGAAATCACATAAACAAGTTTAAAAAGCTTTATACTTATGAATATGAAGAGATTTCTGATGAAAATATATCAGACTGTAAAGCTATGATTGAAAAGTGGTGCCTACAAAGAAATTATTTGGAACACAGCAACCTTATTTCTGAAAGAAAAGCAAATTTAGATTTATTAGATAATTTTAATTCTCTTGGAATAAAGGGTGCAATAATTAAGGTTAATGGTGAGCCAGAAGCCTTTACTGTGGGTCAAAAGCTAAATAGTGATACTGTTGTTATTCATATTGAAAAGGCAAATTCGGAAATTCATGGACTTTATCCTTTAATAAATCAACAATTTTTGTCTAACCAATGGTGCGATATGGAGTATGTGAATAGAGAGCAGGATTTGGGCGTGGAGGGTCTTCGAAAAGCGAAATTATCCTATAGTCCAATAAGCTTTGTTGAAAAGTTTACAGTTCAACTTTGTTAAATATTTATTAATTAGGCGTTTATACTATTGAATATGTTACTAAAATATTATAGAATTGACATTGGTTTAGGAAATAGAAACCATTTGTTTTGCACTTTATGTAATAAAGTATAAGTGCGACTATGTTTATGCCTGCACCATAAGGCTTGGTACAAGCCAAGTTTTCTTTATACCTTACAAGTATAAGTGCAACTAGGCTTCTACCTTCGCCATGGGCTCGGCACAAGCCAAGTTTTCTTTATCAATAAGCATTTATATGCTTAGTATTAATAAAAAATCTAGGAGGTAACAAAAATGGCAGTTAAAATTGGTATTAATGGTTTTGGACGTATTGGACGTCTTGTTTTGAGGGCTGCAGCTAGTAACCCTAATATAGAAATAAAGGGAATCAATGATCCTTTCATCGATCTCGAGTACATGAAATATATGCTAACTTACGACACAGTACATGGTAAGTTTGATGGTACTGTTGAGATTAAAGATGGCAAGCTAGTAGTTAACGGAAAAGAAATCGCAGTATTTGCAGAAAAAGATCCTTCAGTTATTGGTTGGGGTGCATGTGGAGCTGACTACGTTGTTGAATCAACAGGCGTATTCACTACTATTGAAAAGGCTTCAGCTCATATCAAGGGTGGAGCAAAGAAAGTAATTATCAGTGCTCCTTCAGGTGATGCTCCAATGTTCGTAATGGGCGTTAACACTGACAAGTATACTAAAGACATGACAGTTGTATCTAATGCTTCATGTACTACTAACTGTTTAGCTCCTTTAGCTAAGGTTATCAATGACAACTTCGGTATAATTGAAGGGCTTATGACTACTGTTCATGCTGCAACTAATACTCAGAAGACTGTTGATGCTCCTTCGTCGAAAGACTGGAGAGGCGGAAGATCAATCCTTGGTAATATCATTCCTTCATCAACTGGTGCTGCAAAAGCAGTTGGAAAAGTTATCCCAGAATTGAACGGAAAATTAACTGGTATGGCATTCAGAGTTCCTACAGTTGACGTTTCAGTTGTTGACTTAACAGTTCGTATTGAAAAAGCTGCAACTTATGCAGAAATCAAAGCTGCTATTAAAAAGGCTTCTGAAAATGAATTAAAGGGTATCCTTGGATACACTGAAGATTCAGTTGTTTCAACTGATTTCATTCATGATGCACGTACTTCAATATTCGACGCTAATGCTGGTATCGCATTGAACGATAACTTCGTTAAGTTGGTTTCGTGGTATGACAATGAATGGGGTTATTCAAACAAGGTTGTTAACCTTATTGAGCACATGGCTATTGTTGATGCTAAATAATTAATATTAACTAAATGAATACAAGCAAAAAGAGCCTGCCGGGTTTCCCTGGCAGGCTTATTTTGTAGTGCGTTATTGGAACAATCTTCACATATGGTGAATCAATTTTTAATATTTAGGCTATCTATATATTTTTGTATGCCTTATGAAGTTATAGTTCTTCACTGATTTTATAGCTTCAGAATTTATAATACTTTGTCCAAATAAAAGATGTTCTTAGAAATATTGCATTACCAAGTATTAACATCTAGTTTCAATATTGCATATTTAGTGTTATAATAATTTTATGAATTTTTTACTAACTCAAAACTTAAATATTGCTATAAGATAGCTGTATTTTATAATTAAACTATAGCTCATGGCTAAATGACCTCTTTTATTCGCCTTACAGCGAGTTAATAGGTAGCAATTTCATTACATTTTGTGGTCGCTTTATGTGGCTCATGGAGGTTATTATGATAGTAGCACCAAAATTCCGTGGTTTTATTTGTACGACATCACATCCTGTGGGCTGTGAATATAATGTGAGACAGCAAGTTGAGTACATAAAGAAACAAAAGAAGATTGACGGAGCCAAGAAAGTATTAGTGCTTGGTGCTTCAACAGGATATGGTCTTTCCTCCAGAATAACAGCTGCTTTTGGCTGTGATGCAGCTACTATTGGAGTGTTTTTTGAAAGACCTGCTTCAGGGAATAGAACAGCTTCAGCAGGCTGGTATAATTCGGCGGCTTTTGAAAAAATTTCGAAAGAAGAGGGTTTATATGCTAAAAGTATAAATGGTGATGCCTTCTCAAATGAGATTAAAGAACAAACGATAGAGATGATAAAAAAAGATCTTGGCAAAATTGATATGGTCATTTATAGCCTTGCCTCACCTAGAAGAACACATCCAGTTACTGGAGAGGTATTTAATTCGGTTATTAAGCCAATTGGACCCGCATATACCTCTAAGACCGTTGATTTTCATACTCAACAGGTTTCAGAAATAACTATTGAGCCTGCTAACGACGATGAAGTCAGACAAACAATTGCAGTAATGGGTGGAGAAGATTGGGAAATGTGGTTGGATGCGCTTAAAAATGCAGATGTTTTGGAGGACAATGTTATAACTCTTGCATATTCATATGTTGGGCCTGATATGACACATGATGTCTATAGAGAGGGTACTATTGGAAGGGCTAAGGATCACCTAGAGGCAACAGCAGCAAAGATTACTGATTCACTTAAAGATATAGGTGGTAAAGCATATGTGTCTGTAAATAAAGCTGTTGTTACACAATCCAGTGCTGCTATCCCTGTTATCTCTCTTTATATCAGCACTTTGTTCAAGATAATGAAGCAGGATAATATTCATGAGGGCTGCATCGAACAAATGTACCGCATGTTTAATGACAGATTGTATCCAAGAAATTTGAAGCTAGACTATAAAGGCAGGATTTGTATGGATGATTGGGAGATGAGATCAGATGTTCAAGTCCAGGTAACAAAGC
>Ga0209430_1001563_pt1 | contig 16626 bp, 17 predicted proteins | sample BarGraIncub1133A_FD_184504 | JGI IMG/M metagenome (GOLD analysis project Ga0209430, IMG submission 184504) | Arctic peat soil microbial communities from Barrow, Alaska - Barrow Graham LP Incubations 11-33A (SPAdes) (version 2) | ecosystem: Environmental > Terrestrial > Soil > Wetlands > Peat... | reverse complement strand
CGCCCTAAATCCATGACGGCTGCAAGATAATTCCATGAACCATTAACACGGATATAGGTAATATCCGCAAGCCACGCCTTGTTGAATTCCTGTACATTGGACTGCTGATTCATCAGATTCGGAAAAGCCTGTTCGTTTGGGTCAACTTTCGTAGTTTGAGGCTTGTACTTGCTCTTAATCTCTGCCTTGATTCCGTTGGCGTGCATGATACGTTGCGTTTTGCTGTAACCGCAAAGACCATTACAGCGCATAGCCCTATAATCTGCTTGCACCAACTCTTCAAAGACGGATACTACAAGTCCGGTTACATAGAGCGCCCACGCAAGGTAAGAGAAAAACAGTACGATGGACTGTACCCAACTCATGTCGAACAGCTCGATGCCCATGTTGCCCATCTGCGTAAAAAAGCTTCCTAGGAAGCCTACAAGCTGAGTGTAAAGCCAGTCAATCAGCTGATCCATCACATCGCCAAGAACAAAATCCCATATAAACAATTGGGGTTCACCTCCGTTTCACCATGGTTTGTTGTAAAATAATTGGACTGGAGGTAAAATGCAATATATGTTCTGCCGTTTTAAAGGTCTACAAAACAGCAGCGTGAAGGAGTGGAGTTGTGAATTGCCCGTACTTTGAAAAAGCCCTGAAAAAGAACTCTTTTTTATGGCTTTCAACAGTGATACTGCTGATTGCTTTGACCGGCTGCAGCATGCAAACTGCGACTGAAACAGAAGTTGCGGATGCTGAAATTACAGAGACAGTGGCTCCAACGATAAACCCTGATCGGGATACAGCGCAGCTTCCAAGTTCCGATGAGCCGGGAATTGAACTTGTGCCTGACAATCAATTTGTAAGAGTAATCGACTATATCCCAAGCATATACGTCGATCTGAAATATTCAACAACAGACAACTTCACGGGTTCTGTTATATATGAATTTACGGATGCGTATTTACGGTACGGAACGGTAAAGAAGCTGGCTACCATACAGGATAAGCTTACAGAACAGGGCTACAGTTTGAAGATTTGGGATGCGTTCAGACCGGTTGCGGCACAGTTTAAACTGTGGCAGATCTACCCAGACCCTGTATATGTGGCAAATCCAAATACCGGATATTCATCCCATAGCAAGGGGAACACGCTTGATGTAACTTTGGTGAACCTTGATGGCACAGCCGTGGAAATGCCGTCGGAATTTGATGAATTTTCCGCCTTAGCCGACAGAGACTACAGCGATGTCAGCATAGCTGCAAAAACGAATGCTTCACTTTTGGAAGGAATGATGACAAACAACGGGTTTAATGCATATTCAGGTGAATGGTGGCATTTTTCCGATACAATCGCATACCCCGTTGAAGAAGATTTTGTTCCGTGAATTTAAAACAAGGAATGCCTTCACATTGCAGCTGTTAAGGTAGGGACTTTCGCATTACCGGTAAAAGTTAGATAGAGCATTATTGCCGGCTTCTCACGCCTACATCCCCAAAATCGTCCAGACGATCTTTGTATAGGGGCGATGGAAAGGAGCCGTGACATGTGGTGTGATATCAGCAAACAGGAATTTATAGAAATTAGGGAACCTAACTTAGTATTTATTCGTCAAAAGAATATATAAATTTTTCTGGAGGTGTGTACTTTGTTTGGTAGAAAGCACCCGATTACCCAGCGCGGGATAATTTTGCTGATTGCAGGAATGATTATATTTACGCTGGCTTCATGTGCATCGCAGGCAGTGACGCCGAGCGATACTTCGCCTATTGTATCCGAAGCGAATACGTCTTCAATTCCGCAAGCTCCGTGGGAAGGTGGTATATGGCTTGCCTCGCAGTCCGGCTTTACGTCCGAACAGGAGGGGTGGTTCATCGGCTCGTCCGATGTTGCTATGGGCCATCAGGAAAATTACGTTTACCTGACGCACGACGGCGGCGAAACGTGGACAGAAACTGGCAATGTAAACGACGTGTGGCCTAGAGTCCGTACTTGCGGGGCTTTCGCCAACGATAAAGTTGGTTTCCTGTGCTTCAGGTATGATATCGAAAACTTAGGAAGGATTTACCGCACCACGGACGGCGGCAAAACGTGGTCGCTGTTTGATTTAGGCCTAGTTTGGAGTTTGCCCGCCAATGCTGAGTTGTGCTGCGAAGCACGCAGTATAAGCTTTGACGGCAACAGCGGTAACGGCACATTGGAGTATTTCGCTAAGCTCTCAGGTGACGACCCCGATAACGGCAGTATTATAACGCTGACGACTTCAGACTTCGGAGCTACATGGAAGAGCACTTCGACAAGACCCGCAACACAACTTCCAGCGCTTGCCGACTTGCCTGCGGACTACAGCAAAGAAGACGCAATCGTGGGCGGAGTATATGTAAATGTCCTAGGTTCGGATGTGTATAACCAAAATGTGGTCGATTTATTCTACAGAAACGCATTTGCTGGTTTAGCCGCGTTTATGCGGACGATGGAATATACGGTTGAGGGCGACCCGATAATCTCCGATTACTCTTTTGATGGTAAGCTATATACAGTCACAACCGATACAAGCCGCGATAAGTTTGCCGGGGCAGACAGTAAAAAAATCACGACCGCAACGTATAAATATCTTGTACCGCTCAACCACGGGCCTGAAGGAGCTTTAGAGACCTACTATTTAAGCAACGAATCGAATATCTTCACCAAAACGAGCGATGGAGGGACAACGCTGATTGGAGGCTTGGGTAGAATTCCTTCGCCGTCAGATGATGTCAAACGACCATAATTGCATTAATTTCCTGCTCTATAGGCAAAGCCATTAATTCCAAATTGTTGAGCAGGCCGACTCCTTTTTTGCAGAGCCGGTCTGCTCCTTTTTTGCCTACATCTGAGAATCAGACTGGTCAAATACCAGACGAGGTTCTGAAAGATCAGGATATCCCAAGCAGGAGAAATCGTTCGGGTTTGTATAAAGTTGAGCAGACCCCAAGCGAAGAAAGCGTTGATGCTGGCTGGCGAGTTTTATAAAAAACAGCAGAGCAGGTCTAACTTTTCAATGTCATGATTGCCGGTCTGCTTTTTTCATCATATCCCCAAAATCGCCCAGATATACAGTGGAGCTGTCAGCGTAAATACCAGACAATGCTTTGTAAAAGTCACAGGCATGAGTCTATCACAACAATGTTTGATTATTATGCGATGCCAGAGAACACTCCCAATATAGATTGTAATGAATTGGATATTTGCATGCGGATGAGGACGATAGAGGCGACCATCAATGTTGATATTGGTGAGCCAAATTGTGCTTTTCATTTTATCAGAAGCGAAGAATGCTTAACTTTCTCGTCAGCATAGTGGGCAGCGTGGAATAATCGACAATGGTTTTCAGATAAATTATATGGGTACAACCGGGTGCATTGTCTTAAGGCGATGCACCCGGTTGCTATTTACAATATATATAAACCAACGAGATCCTTCAATAAAACCGACAAGCTACCACTCTGCTCACATTTTGCTTATTGCTTTTTCGCTTTTGAATAGTTGATTATATAATTCAATCTCATCAAATAACATTCGAGTCGGTTAATCGGCTTTATGTGATTAAAAAGCGCTGCGCCCACTAGAGTTTTGCAGGTTTTTTCAACAATCATTGCTACTGACGCAGCGTCATCTCTCGTGCTTCCGAGGCACAGAGCGCCTTCATTTCGGACAAAAACAGCGGACTGTTTTTTCAGCCCAGCGGATATCTGTGAGCCGTCCCTATCCACAGTTTGCATAAGTGTTCCGACAATTTGCGCAAAATCATCAAGAAGAGGCCTGAGGTCGATCCCAATGCTTGATACTTCTCTGGTAGTTGGTGCATCCAAATATTTTATATAGTTAACGTCTTTATGCTTTCTATATATGTCGTTATGAATTTTTGCATCTTCTGGCATGTCTTTGAGGCTATTATCAAAGATTACCTCTTTCGAATAACCGCCAGCTTTGAGCAACATAAACCCCGATTGCGTACGCACACTGTCATACTGAAGTATATTTTTGCTTACCTCGTTCTCATACTCACCGTATGCTCTTACAAGCGCAAAGCGCCTTATTCTATCCCAGCTGAAACTTGCTTCTCCGCTGATATTCATGTAATGCTGTTCAACAAATTCGTCACATGCTTTTTCCAACTGTGTTGCAGTATTAAATGCCTCATCCTGATTTTTCCCGAAACATAGGGCTCCGTGATATACCATGATAACAGCATTTCCCTTTGATCTTTTCAGACATTCAGTTACATGTTTGCAGAGCAGCTTTGTCCCCGGAATTGCATATTCCGCGCAAAGCACTTCTCCACCGAGCGAGGGATAGTCCCCCTCAATTTTTACTGACTTGAGTCCAAGCGCTCCCACAACAGATGCGTTCACCTGATGTGTGTGAATAACAAAATTGGTTTCAGGGTAAAGCATGTATACTGAAGCATGGATGCCCTTTTCGACCGATGGCTTAATTTTACCGCTATAGCTGCAATCGGAAAGTTTAACCTCAACAATCTCCTCGGCCATAAGCGAAAGATAGTCCCTTCCACTGGGGCTTATTGCCATGGTGTTTTCGTCGATACGGCAGCTGATATTCCCCCATGTGCGCGAAATCAGACCTGAATCTACTAACCTTATTCCAGCTTGTACTATGCTTTTCTTTATTTCGTCGATAGTCATTTTATCTACCTTCAGTTTTCAGAATACCGCTCGTTGCAATGATGTCAACGCCTAAGCCAAGAACATTTGAGATTACTACGTCGCCGCACCCAATTGGTTTCACAACCAATACCTTGCCTATTTCGCCCATCACATCGAAGATTCGGCTTTTGGGGATTTCCGCAGAAACCCTCACGGGTAATACGGGCACACTCGGAAAGACCGTTTTTACAGTTGAACAGATAGTGCGCACAGGGTTTGTTTTCTCATCAATGGCAAATTTTTCACCTTTAGGGCATTTGTTTCCCATTACTGAGATGTTCTTTCCTTCCGTTGATACTTCCATTGCGCATCCGTTTGGGCAGACGATACAGATAAGTTCTTTCAAGTTCCGTCACGCCTCCTCTATTTCAAAAGATACCAGAGATTCCGCTGTAAGCCCAAGAGGACCGAAATCGTACTCGACCCGTTCCATTTCGGGCGGACGTAAAACGGAATACCGTTTGCGGAAGACTTCCACGCCATCCACTGTCATAACAAATGAACACTTCCCGAAAACCTCCCGGCTGCGAAAATAGAGCACAGTCTTTAAGTCCTCCGCGTTCAAATTCAGTCGCTGCGGAACAAGATACTGCACGTTTTCCCCGACACTCAGGGAAAGCTCCATCCGTTCTTTACGCGCAAAACCTGCCGCTGCTTTGCCGGCACATTCGCCTGATTCCGACACATAATCCACAAGGTCGTTTACATGCAATGCATTGCCGCAGGAGAAAACCCCATCCGCCGAGGTCATCAGAACTTCGTCGCAAACAGGCCCTTTAGTACGCGGATCAATTTGTATGCCAAGGCTTTCGGCCAACTCATTTTCAGGAATTAGTCCTACAGATAAAATCAGAGCGTCGCACTCAATAATTTCATTTGTACCCTCAATAGGTTGCATTTTTTTATCAACCGAACAGACTTCGACGGCTGTCAATCGGTCTGCTCCGAACACCTTGGTGACGGTCTTGGAAAGATGCAGCGGAATTCCATAATCATGCAGGCACTGGTAGATGTTTCTGGTCAGACCGGAGGGGGTGGGCTTTGCTTCATAAACACCCTCGACCTTTCCGCCCTCAAGCGTTATACGGCGCGCCATGATGAGCCCGATGTCCCCACTGCCTAGAATCACACATTTTTTCGTGGGCATCTGTCCCAAAAGATTGATAAGATGCTGAGCTGTGCCCGCGGTAAAGACACCCGAAGGACGAGTCCCATGGATGAACACCTGCTTTGAGGTGCGCTCCCTGCATCCCGTGGCAAGCACAAGAGCCTTTGCCGAAAGATGCGCAACGCCGCTGCGGTTGACGGCGCTAAGAACAAAGCCGTCGTCTGTTTTTTTGATTTTTGTCACAAATGTTAATGTAAGTGCTTCAATATTCTCTTCATGGAATTCATGAATAAAGCGTTCCGCATACTCCGGACCGGAAAGCTTCTCACCGAAGCGCACAAGTCCGAAACCGTCATGAATACACTGCTTGAGAATTCCTCCCAAACGTGCTTCCCTCTCAATCAGCAGAGTCTGCGCACCTGCGCGCTTTGCAGTGATTGCCGCCGCGAGCCCCGCGGGACCGCCGCCGATTACGATCACGTCTGTATGTATCATTGTGCAGCCCCCTTCGTTTCGCCATAGGTGACGATTGACTCTGCGGAGTTTTTTTTCACCGAGGAGAGTGACGTGCCCTGATGCTCCGCGATTATCTGCGCAACAAGAGGCGCACAAAACCCGCCTTGACATCTACCCATGCCCGGACGCAGTCGCCTCTTAATCCCGTCCAAAGTGGGCACGCAGACAGGGGAATTCAATGCGTCGAGAATTTCTCCCTTACTCACCTCTTCGCAGCGGCAGACTATGGTGCCGTAATCGGGATTTTTGCAAATGAGGGCGTCTCTGTCTTCATCGCTCATTTGCGCAAGGCGCGGAGGCGCGTGCCGCACCGGATCAAATGAATCGTTTTTCTCAACAGTCATTTTCTCTGCAAGGTATTCCACCGCCCACTTTGAAATGTCCGCGGCAACTGCAGGTGCTGCCGTTACTCCGGGGGACTGTATTCCCGCGGCTTCCAGAATGTTGTCGGTGAAAACGCCCTTTCGCACCACAAAGTCCTCCTCGTAGGTCGGGGCGCGCACGCCGGTGAAGTAGGCAATTACGTCGCTAGCTTTGAGGTCTGTTGCGACATGACACTGTATCTCTATGATCTGATCGACCTCGTCACGATACGTCGAGGTGTCCTCGCGGTCGGGAGTCTCGACGGCGTTCGGTCCGAAAAGCATATTGCCGTGAATTGAATGAATGAGCCCTATGCCCTTGGTGTTGCTGTGTAGCGCGGCTAGAATAGCCTTAGCGCTTCCGAAAGGTCCGCTCGTCACCTGCGCCTTCTGATAAGGCAGAATGCTGAACGGAGATTTTTCCATGCTGGTTTTGACCATGTATCCAGCCTTTTTGTCAGTGATGATGTCCGTTCCGCGGCGCGGATGTATCGTAAAGGTGCGGTCGCCGGCCATTTCAGCGATTTTATCAGCATAGACTCCGGCGGCGTTGACGACTAGCCTGGGGTACAGTCTGCCGCGGTTCGTATCCACGCTCACGATGTGTCCGTTTTCTGTTTCCATACCAGAGACTGCGGTGTTAAGAAAAATCCTCACGCCGTTTTTAACGGCGTTTTCCACCAAGGCAACGGTCATCTCCATAGGGCTCGTTATGCCGCCGATCGGCATATACATGCCGCCGACCACGTAATCCGGAGCGCAGGGTTCGTGCTTCAATAGCTCCTCACGATCGAGCCAACGCACACCTGGGATGCCCATAGACCTTCCGTGTAGACGTAAAAGCTCCACGACCAGCCTTTCCCACCCTTTACAGCAGAGCAGAAACTGCCCCTTCTGCTCAAAAGGTACGTCCAGCGTTTGGGACAGTCCTGCGTACATCCGATTGCCACGGATATTGTAATAGTGCTTCTGAGAATGTTTGGAGAAGTTTATACCGACATGGATAACGCCGCCGTTCGCGCGCGATGCGCCTGACGCTACATCCGGACCTTTTTCCACAAGTACAGTATTCAGTTTGTATTTTGACATATCGCGCGCTATTGCACAGCCGGTGATGCCGCCTCCAATAATCAGAACATCCGGCCTTTCGTCGTCAAGACTTTTGTCCTGCTCAGTGGGAAGGCGTTGATTCTGAACAAATCCTTTAAGGCTTATGTCGTTTATAACGCCCAGATATCGTTTTTTATCAACAGCGAGCTGACCTGCTTTTACCGCCGTTTCCCAATTGCCCACTTCGCCCTGCAGCACAATGCAGCCGCGCGCCTCCGATACTCTGATATTAGGGGAAAGTTCCGCTATTTTTTTGCAGATATTTTGAAATTTGCTCATTATTATCCTCTATTTCCGAAGCTCATCCCTAATCTTTTCCTGCAGAACATCTATCTCACTGTCAATATTCCAGACGCTCAGACGAAAAATCAAAAAGGGCAGACGCCAAGGAGCGACATCGGCATCGGTCATTCCGGTCTTCTTTTTATATGCAGCGTAATATTTTTTACAGATTGACTTCCGGATTGTTTCTAAAATGGTTGCAACCAACTTGCTTAGTCCCGGAATCATCTCTCCTTCGTTCAGCAAATAAAGCGTAGCCGCAACATCAGCTGCCGGAACACCACGCGCCGCCGTCATCCAGTCGATGATGGTGGAATTAGTACCATCAGACATGATGTTGTCCGGATGATAATCGAAATGCAGGATGGAATCGCCGTCAGGCAAGGCATTCACCTTATCGTAAGCAATTTTCTTTTCATCGTCCGACAGAAAGCGAAGAGGAGCGGAGTCGATTGCGTCAAGAACAATTTTCTTGTAACTGCGGATTTTGTCTGTGCGGGTATTGTGCATGTTCGTCTGCAAGTCTACCATCAAAGCCGGAACCTTAAACAGCATAAGCGGCTTTGAACCGGTCAGGCTGATCAGCGTTTTCCCACTTACCCGCTCAATCACGATGCCCGTACGGTCTTCAACTTGCACGTGACCATAGCATTTCACCTTTGATACTCCTTTTTCGTATGTTTCGGTAGTGTTGATTTCCTCATTTTCAATCAGCACTCTATCTACACCGGAACGAAAAAGCTTAAGTAAGGTATCTCCCTGCCAGAAAAAAATCTGCGAAGAACGGCTCGTAAAAAGAGGCTCCCCAAGGCTTTCCAGTGTATAAGTTTCGTTGCAGGGGTTGGTTTGTGTTTCCTCAGACATACTCCATCTTCTCCTTTGTTATTGTCTGGATATTCATACATGACGTACAGTATTGCTTTTTTTGCCGAAATTAAGTATAATCACAATTGTGATTCACAATTGTACGATTTGTTAATGTTATATAGCGTTTCGAAACGCAAGTCAATATTAGCAGACAAGAGCGCACAATTGTGATTGACTTTTGTTAGTTTAACTATATTCTCGCCTATGTAATTATTGTAATTTGTAGGGCGCATTAACATATTAGCCGTATAGAAATAAAACTGATGTGCCAAAAAATCGAAAGGAGTGATAAGATAATGACACCCAATTACGACAAAATGATCATATTACGTATCGCAAAATACTATTACCTTGATGGGCTGAACCAGCAGGAAATATCAGCAAAGGAAAACATACACCGTTCTCAGATTTCGCGAATCTTGAAGCTGGCGCGTGATTTGGGATATGTTCAAATCCGTATTTGTAGCCCCGAAAGCGATACTTCAGAAGCGCTTGCAAAACAAGTTCAGCTAAAGACAGGCCTACGCGAAGTGTATGTTGCCCCATCCCTAACGCCGCAGGCTGAGCAGGAAGATTCTCTCTATTTTTTTGCTGCAAGGTATTTGGAAGAACTTCTTTCACACAGTAAAAAAATCGGCATCGGACAAGGGAAAACGCTGTATCATGTGGCGTCTCAGTTCTCACCCCAAAAACTTGATGAACGGCCGGACTTCTTTTCCGTAGCGGGATCCTCCGGCACTGATAACCCTTACTTGCAGGCCAGCGTTATTTTAGATAATTTTGCACGCCCTTTTAATGGACGATGCCACTACAACAATTTTCCCATTTGCTTGGAGCGCGGCAGAATGTCTCCGCAAGATATAAACCGCTTGCGTGAACAGCAGATGTCATATCAGACCCTGGACACGGTGGTTTTGTCTATCGGTGGACCTTTCAACATCGATTATCCGTATCTTCAAGAGTTTTCCCTTATGGAAAGAGGGATCGATATCTCTCAAGCGTTGAAACGCCCGCACGGTAACCTTTTAGGGCAAGTGTTTTATGATGGACTCGAGTGTTTAAATTTGCCAAATGATTACGTTTTCACCAGTATGAGCCTGCCGCTTCTGATTAAGACGCCCAATGTAATTTGCATTGCTTGCGGCAAACATAAGGTTGATGCGATCATAAGTGCTGCAAAACAGCATTACATTAAAACGCTTATTACCGATGAATCCACCGCTAGGAATATACTGCACAAAATCGAATGAGCACATGAAAGTTTCGTCTCTATTGTTATCGACTTGTCGGCGCACACGAAGCTCTGGGAGAGTATGACTGGCAGCCAGAAGGACAACAGTTCGATCTCGTCCGTCTCCACCATAAATAGTAAACCAGCCCAAAACTAACGTTTTGGGCTGGTTTACGTGCATTCTTAAACTTTTCCGTGGTGCGTAGCTAAGCCGGGTACAGCTCAACTCTTCATAATGGTTCGCATGCCGACCAATATTATTTGTGTGCATATGGTCATAACCATATGCACACAAATAAACGATGCTTTTTATAAATTAACGAGAAACGATTTTGATCGTCCGCACTAGCAATCAAATATTGAAGCGTACTATGTCTACTATCACTTTCCCAATCCAGTCCAATACCTAATTCTTCTTATTCTTGCAAACAAGATTCAGTCTGCCGCCTAAACGACTTAATATTTCATTTGAAATTGTGCCGACCTTATTTGCAATATCACCCACTGATATTTCAGCATTTCCTGACTTGCCTATGATAACAGCGATATCATTTTGCTTTATGTTTTGTATGTCGGTCACATCCACAGACATCTGATCCATGCATATGCGGCCAATTATAGGGGCCTTCTTCCCTGCGACCAAAACACTTCCCCTGCCGCATGACAGACTTCTGGGAATACCGTCGGCATAGCCGATGGACAAAACGGCAATTTTCATGTCACATGGTGCTTCGAACTCCATACCGTAACCCGCAAATTCGCCCGCCGTCAGATTCTTGACCGCACTTACACGAGCCTTTACCGAGAGGACAGGTCGCAGCGCTAAATTGCATTTTTCCGTATCCTCCTGTGTACTCATTAGTCCATAAAGCGCAATTCCAACACGAGCATAGTCGCACTTTAGCTCAGGGTAATTCATAACGCCATAGCTACTTTGAATATGCAGCTTTGGACATTTGATGCCCTGAGCTTTAATTGCGTTAACGACCCCGTAAAAGAGTAGGATTTGGGCATTTGTGTATTCAGCAAAGGGCTTTTCCATTGAGTCCGAGGCGCACAGATGAGTAAACATTCCATCAACAACCAGATTTTTGTACTTGAACATCATAATAATGTTATCTATATTCTCACAGCGCTCACCCAGACGGTGCATTCCCGTATCAATGCCGATATGAACATGAATTCTATGCCCATAACCGTTTAATGCCTTGGCATAATCATTGTCCAGTACAGTTTGCGTCAAGCGATGTTTTCTTAGCAGATAGAATTCGTTCGGATGCGTATAACCCAGAATCAGTATCTCGCCCTTTATGCCGTTTTTGCGAAGCTCCATGCCCTCATGCAGCGTTGCGACACAAAAGGCTTTAACGTCCATAGCATTCAGCTCGCGCGCAACCGCAACTGCACCGTGACCGTATGCGTTTGCCTTTATTGCTGGCATTAGGCGACAATTATCGGGTAAGAGTCCACACAAGCCCTCATAGTTGTGGCGAAGATTATCCATATTCAGTTCTATCCACGCGCGACCCGTTTTTGCTTCAGACATGCTCTCACCTCCAGACCGTTATAAAAAAACCGTCGGTGTTGTTACCCGATACAGTACAAAGTGTTCCATCATCAACATTGATTTTGGTTGGACCATTCTTATCTGCTTTTCGAAATGAAATCTCGATTCTTCGTCCGTTTGCATGATAGACAAAGGGATTTGTTCCGCAGGCGTCCTCCTTCAAGAACAGATGGTATTCCTCCAACGTCATTTCCTCCTGCCGCATAATTGCCGAATGCGGAAATCCGACATAACGGAAATGCCAAGGCTCCCACGCGATTCCCGTTATGCGTTCCTTGCCTTCCGGATAGCGCTCTATAAAGCCAAAATTTGACGCTTTCTCACGGAATTTATGGAAAATCCCGTTGTCGGGAAATTCCGGCCTGATGAAATCAATATCGGGCTTGTTTTGAGCAAGATCAATCGCAAGTCCGGTATGATGCTCACTGTATCCCGGCAGAGCTACATATTTTTTCGTAAACGCCCTGCCGTTCTCAGCTAATGAGTCCTCAAATATCTGCGTTTGCTCAGATTTCGAGCGCCACCCGCTGACGGCAAGGATCTGTTCGCGGACTCCCACCTCTTCAATCAGTCTGTACAGAAGCCGCGCGCTCTGCCGTTCCATTAGTGCTGTGGGATTCTTCTCATCGACTGGGACAAGCGAGAGCTCACTCACAGCCTCGCCGCAGGGATTTTTGCTGTTGACCAGGATCAAACTTCCGCTGTAAATCGCGTTTCGTGAAAGCTCAAGCGTTTTCATTATCCACCGCCAGATTTATTATCGTTGTAATAACCTCAGTAAAGTTCAAGCCGACAGCCTTCATCATATTCGGGTAGCGGCTGTGAGATGTAAAGCCGGGAATAGTGTTGACCTCGTTGAAAACTATTTCTCCCGAAGGCTTCAGGAACATATCCACCCGCGCAAAACCACGGCAGCCAAGAGCTTTATATATTGTTTTCGCCGTAGTTTTTATCTCGTCCGCCTTTTGCCTCGAAATCCTGGCGGGAACATGGATTTTTGAAGTGATTAAGTTATATTTTTCTGTAAAATCGAAAAATCCCTCCGAAAGCTCAATTTCGTCAATTTCACCTGTTATCAGTTCTTCGTTTCCCAGAACCGCGCAGCCGACCTCAAACCCCTCAATGTTTTCCTCCATTATCACCTCGTTGTCGTATTCAAATGCGCGGCCTATAGCCACTAGTAGTTCTTTTTCCTGTGTTACCCTCGTAATTCCGAAGGATGAGCCGGCTTTCACGGGCTTAATGTACAGGGGATACCCGAGTATTTCCGCGTATTTCTTTGCAGGCGTCAAGTCCGCCCTGTCATTAAATTCAAAAGAGCGCGGCACAGATACTCCCGCAATATGCGCGAGCTGGTGCGCTCTAAACTTGTCCATGCAGAGAGCTGAGCTTAAAATGCCGCAACCGACAATGGGTATTCCCGCAAGCTCTAATAGCCCCTGCACTGTTCCGTCCTCTCCGTTTTTGCCGTGCATTACCGGCATAGCAGCATCCAATAAAACACCGTAAATAGCGTCTTTTTCGATTTCGAGCAAACCATGCATCTCGCGATCCGGCGAAATTAAAGCGCGAACACAATCGGCGCTATTGCACCATGTTCCGTCGGCTATCTTTTGAATATCACCTTTGAACCGAAACCACTCTCCCTCGGGAGTAATCCCGACCATTATCGGGTTAAACCTGTTCCTGTCAAGGTTTTCAATGACCGAATAGGCCGACTGAAGCGAAACCTCGTGTTCGCTAGATAAACCTCCGAAAACAATCGCAATGTTCAGCATTTGATACTCTCCTTTACTTCCTTAGTCAATATTCTCGGTGGCTGCGACACCACCGTGCTGTAATCCGGAATATCAGTAAAAACAACCGCTCCTGCACCGATTTTAACGTTGTCCCCAATTGTAATATCACCTATGATTACCGCGCCCGCTCCGATAAGGCAGTTTCTGCCGATTCGGGGCGCCCTTTGCTCGATTTCACCAATGGTCACGTTTTGATATATCCTGCAACCTTCACCGATACTTGAATAACGCGAAATGTAGATTCCATGCAGCCCGTGAGGCAGGCTTGGGATTTCTTCTATGTTCGCGCCTACTCCGACATACCCGCCATGCTTATGTGCCAAACGACTGCAGCAAAAAGTCAATATGTACTTCACCGGAGCACTTCTTGCTCGGCTTCGCATGAAGAACAGGCGCCAGAATAGTCGGAGGTTATCTCCCCTTGAATAATCCGTAATTCTTTCTCTAATTCTCATTTGTTTTTTATCCTCTGTTTTTGGCATGGAAAAGCTCCCCGCCTTGTACGATTATCGTAACAAAAAAGGGAGCTGAATGTTTTCGGTTTTACATGGGAAATTATGACGTTTTTGGAACTAGAATCTTACGTTTTTCTTACAATCGCGCGGAAGCAGAACAGAGAACACGACCTTTTCGTCCGCACTTTCGGCCTTGATCAAGCCGCCATGTAGCGTGACTATCTCTTTTGCAATGGCAAGTCCAAGTCCCGCACCGCCCGTTTCGCTTGCGCGTGAAGAGTCCATGCGGTAGAACTGTTCAAAAAGTCTGTTGAGCTTTTCCGCCGGAATTGTTCTTCCGCTGTTGATGAAGCGAAGAATGACAACATCCTCGGCATAATCAACGATAACAGAGATTGTGCTATTCTGATAGCTGTAATTCACGGCGTTGCGTATGAGGTTGTCAAAAACCCTCTGAAGTTTATCGGGATCGCAGATGATTTCCATATCCTGCGGCAGCGACAAATCCCAGACAAGTCCCTTTTCAGCCAGAGTCGGGTTAAATTCAAAGGTGATTTGCTCAAGCATTCTGGTTAGGTTAACGGTTTCCGGCTCAAGCGTCAGATGGGTCAGGCTAAAGCGCGTAATATCAAAAAACTCATTTATGAGTTCTTCCAGCCTAAGCGCCTTGTTCAGGGCTATACCTGAGTACTTTTCCTGCAGCTCGAGGGAAATTTCCTTCTCGTCCCGAAGCAGTGTTAGATATCCGATTACGGAGGTAAGCGGCGTTTTAAGGTCATGCGCAAGATAGACGATGAGGTCGTTTTTACGCTGTTCCGCATCCTTTGCGGCTCTAAAATTCCTTACCGATTCGCTTTTAAGCTGGTTCATTTGCAGTTCAACCTGCTTTAGCGTCGTAGGAAGGGTAATTAGTGTATCATCCTCGGCAATCATCGTTCTCACCGCGGAGGTTATGTCCTGAAAATAACGTGTTATGCGGTAAACATGTATAAATACGACAACGACAGCTCCTATCAGCCAAATAATAAAGAACAAAAACACAGGGTCATTAAAAACTCTGGTCATCAGTTGATAGAACCACTCATTGCCCTGCCACACAATAACACGGCTACAAACCCAGTATGCCCCAAAATATAAAATCAGAAGAACGACTGTGTATACGACTTCCGCAACTACCAGCCGGCCGATGGTCAAACGGAATACATCGCCAGTTGCTGTGTGTGTTTTTCTGTTTTCCTTACGCAATTGTATACCCCACCCCCCAGAATGTTTTGACAAATTTCGGTTTGCGGCTGGGCTCGTGCATTTTTTCACGGAGCCGGGCAACATGAGCCATTACGGTGTTGTTGTTATCCAGGTATTTTTCTCCCCACACGGTTTCGAAAAGCTCCTCTGCGGAAATGACGGACCCTCTGTGCTCGCAGAGATACCATAAAATTGAAAATTCGATCGGCGTAAGCTGAAGTTCTTCTCCATTCAATGTGCAGTGGTGGGTATCCTGACAGATATATAGTCCCGAAAAATCATGGTTTCTGACCTCTGGAGCGGAAGGCGCCGCAGAGTTATATCGGTTGCAGCGCCGAAGTTGAGTCTTAACTCTGGCTATCAGCTCAAGCGGGTTAAAGGGCTTTGTCATATAGTCGTCCGCGCCGAGCGTAAGCCCCATTATTTTATCAATGTCCTCCACCTTTGCGGTTAGCATGATGATTGGAAATAGGTGCTTTTCACGTATTTTCTGGCAAAGCGTAAATCCGTTCATATCGGGCAGCATAACATCTAAAATGGCAAGGCTGACAGCATTGTTTTCAATATAGTTCAGAGCATCAGTCGCGTTATAGAATTTTTCTACCTCATAGTTTTCATTGCGAAGGCAAACCTCAACGAGATCTGCAATCTCTTTCTCGTCATCCACAACTAATATCTGTTCCATCGTGCAACTTCCTAACATAATCGATTAATAGTCAAGTAATGGATTTGCGCCGAAAAGTTGGTTTTGAAAAATTAGATAATCTATTCGGAGCTCTTTGAAGGCCATATATCCTAGCCGTATAGTGGCTTTTTGGTATATATTTTTTAATCAAGCGTGTGCCGACAGCGTCGGCGCATACGCGTTATTTGGTTCGCTTGCGGACATTATATCATAGAACAAAACTTAGTGCATCAAAACAAGTGAACTAGCAGAATATAATGATTGTTAATGTGTCTAATTTGTGGTATAATATACACATGGAAAATATATATACACATACTAAAACAACGGTTTCAATGATAAACTACCATTTTGTATTTTGTCCTCGCTACAGAAGAAAAATCTTTCTTATAGACGGCGTGGAAGCACGTCTTAAAGAGACTGTTTTTAAAATCTGTAGTAAAAATAATATTGAGGTCTTGGCTATAGAGTGCGACGTGGACCATTGCCATTTGTTTGTTAGTAGTAAGCCAACGCTAAGCCCTGCGGATATAATGCGGCTTATAAAAACAAACACAAGCCGTGTGCTTCGTGCCGAGTTTCTCAAGCTTGCAAAAATGCCTAACTTATGGACTAGAAGTTATTTTGTATCCACCGCGGGAAATGTAAGCAGCGAGACTATTAAGCATTATGTAGAAACGCAAAAGTCACGTTAAAAGAAGGAGGTGG
>Ga0209430_1001562_pt1 | contig 16635 bp, 12 predicted proteins | sample BarGraIncub1133A_FD_184504 | JGI IMG/M metagenome (GOLD analysis project Ga0209430, IMG submission 184504) | Arctic peat soil microbial communities from Barrow, Alaska - Barrow Graham LP Incubations 11-33A (SPAdes) (version 2) | ecosystem: Environmental > Terrestrial > Soil > Wetlands > Peat... | reverse complement strand
AAGTTGTTCTGCAATATATCCGCCTTCAAGCCCTGCTAGAAGGTGGAAACCGTTTTTACCGATTACTCCTGCTATTGGCTCGATGGACACATTTGTGTTTCCTGCCAGGTACGGAACATCTCCGTTGTAATGCTCATCTGAATATACAAATGCTGCCTGAAGACCAACTCCTTCAAGGGCCTGTATAACATTTTGTTGACGGGCTTTAAACTCAGCAGTACCTACTCTAAGGTTCTTATCGATTGATGGAGCATTAGAAAGTACCTGTGAAATTATTTTGGCATCTTCCAGCCACTGTAAACTTCTACTTTTCATAAAATTTTCTCCTCATATTCTTATTATTACTATAAATCAGGGAATATTCCCTTAATCCCAAGTAGTGAGCATAATTCCTTTAATTCCTCTTCAACATGGTCATAAACAGCCATCCAGTGATGTCCAAAGCTGTATTTAGATATTATGTTCCATACTTCAGAAACGGGTGTTTTGGGCACAATTTTCATTGGATTCCCCTCATATATAAGAGGTGTATCAACAGCTTCCCCTTCAATGGCACACATTCTGTACTTATCTTTTCTTCCAACCAGGTTCACATAGGTAACGTTTCCTGGCTTTGACCTGTAACGTATACAAACTCCGGTGTGTGCAAGCCTAACAGGACACAATATATAACCGTCTTCACAGGCCATGGACGCTGGAGCGGCACCACAGTGAGAGGACAGTATATAGTTTTCTTCCCTGTCTATAACACACATTTCTCCGAAATGAACAGGTTTTCCTGTCAGTTGGTTTAAAATGTACACAGCGATGGTTGAATTTAGGTCACCTTCACACCCGGTAGGTACACCCTCGTCATTCAAAAGGGCTACAGGTATACAGGTCTTTCCACAATAGCTGGGATAACAGCCCACAGTCATTGCATCAAAACTATTGTCCTTTACAATCTTTTTAAGTGCCAGATAATATCTCATGGTCACAAGATCATCGCCTTCGGCTACGTTGATTACTGATGCAGCAGCCTTACTGAGTTTTTCCCACTCGCCTCGAACCTCTTCTTCAGCAAAAGTATTTCCCAATTCTGTAACCTCATCCATACCATATGTTACAACTTGACAACCAAATACCCTCATAATCTCAACTTCGTCAAAGGCCGTGGGAGTCATTCCAGGTGTTCTTCTTCCCACCATTGCAATTTTTACAGTCTTCAATTTTTCTCTGATAGCGCATGCTTTTGCATAAACTGCAAGTTCTCTTATACTCTTGGCATCGCTTTCCTCTCCGTAATACAATTTGTGTTCAATATCTAGATCACCCAGTATACAACCAATTTGCTGTGCGCCTAATGCAGAGCCGTTACGCATGCCTGGAATTGCCCATACTGCTACGGGAACATCTGTGGCCTTCTGGATCAACCAGATGTTATGATCGTGACACCATGTTATAATTAGAGGACAAGTTACGTCAACTTTCTCTGCTGCAAAGTATTCGGCGACCTTTTTGCATGATGATTCATCAGTAACTGGTACAGGAGCTTTTACTACCTCTAGTCCTTGAGCTTCAAGTCCTTTGCACAGAGTATCAAGTTGATTTGGGGCATTATCCCAATCTTCCTCTGAAAGTTCGTATATAGAATAACAACCAACCTTTGGTTTAATCATTGATTTTCTCTTCCTTTATAATTTATTATTTAATAATTAAAAGCTTTTTTTGAAGAGGATTTTTCCATATAAATAAAGATCAATCCCACAAATAATAAAAGTACTGCAGGGCTAGCCATCGCAAAAGTAACATTGGTGATTTGTCCTATGACCCCCATAAAGTACGGAACTACTGTTGTCCCAATCCCTCCACTGCCTACCAATATGGAAAAGATTATCCCTGACGAGGTTCCACAGTAATCCCCTCCATATGAAACAATTAAAGGCCATTGGCTTGAATAGGTTAGCCCCAAAAATATAATTACAACCCATGCAACAGGTTTGGCTGTACTAATGCCTGACACCAGTGTAATAATTGATGAAGATAAAGCCAAGGCGATAATTATATTACTTGGCTTATACTTGAATGTAAACTGACCGCATAAAAGGCGCCCTAACGTCATTGTTATCCAGAATACTCCGACAGCTACTCCAGACTCAAGTAAAGAAAAATTCAAACGATCCTTAACAAAAGTGGACATCCAACCCCAACAACCTATTTCAGCGCCAGTATAAAAAGCTATGCAAACACATATAAGTAAAAACTTTTTATCGATTAGAAGCTTTTTTAGTTTTACAAAAAATATTTTGTTTTCAGTAGCCTTTACATCCTGAATTTTTACAAACATGAATAACAGGGCCACTATTGCCGAAGCAATACCTGCTGTGGTGTAACAAGCTGACCACTCTACACCCTTCGATAATGCATAACTTGTTAAAATAGGCCCAACTAAGGCGCCTATACCAAAAAACACCTGTGTCATGTTTACACAGAAACTTGTATTATAAGGGTTCATCTCATAAACCAGACTACTTACAAGACTTTCAAGTATCCCGCCGAACCCGCCAATTAATGCCATTAACAAACATAAAACCATGTAATTTGGTATAACCTGGATGATAAGTAGTGAAAAGGAAAAGCCTACCAGTGCTACAGCTAAAACTGTCTTTTTGCTTAACAGATCTGAAACTATACCGCCAATGAATATGAAAATTACAAACCCTATAAAATTAGCACTGAATATAAATCCACTCTGAGAAAGGCTCAGTTTGTAAACTGCAGTAATTTCAACTAGTAGAGGGCTTATACTGGTCATTACCATTGCGAAAACCACCATAATCATATAGCTCAAAAAGGTAGTATATCTGTAACTCAAATTTTTTCCCCTTTGCTGCACCAATAATACCTAATTACAAGAAATCCCACACCCGCCCTTTTTTTAAGGAAGGGCTGGAGTTTGGGTCTTAAATGATGAATCTATATTATTTTGAGTAGTATGCAGCAACTTTTTTAACTGCATCAACTGCATCTTTTAAATCTCTTTCTTCAATGGAAGGATGAACAAGCAGTACGAATGCTTCTTTTCCAACTCTTTCTGCTATAGGCCATGAACCCTTTGAATAGTCAAGTTCTATACCATATTTTTCGCAATCAAAAGGGCACTGAGTCTTACCATATCCGTGTTTGCCCTTGTATACTTCCTGCAATGGCAGTGGCTTAGGATATCTTGGAGTAGATGGTACTCCCTCTGCCTTTATGGCATCAATAAAAGTCAATACATCAATTTTAATTATATTAGGATCAATTCTACAAACATATTTGTAGTATGCAGGTTTGTTATGATCAGACTCCTTAGGAGTAATAACACCTGATATACCTTTTAAATGATCTGTTAAATATGCTGCATTCTTATTTCTCTTTTCAATCATTTCATCCAACCTATCAATCTGGTTGATGCCCAGAGCAGCCGGAAGTGCTCCCATTCTGTAATTAAATCCAAGAACCATATGCTCATATTTTCTATCGCCGGCGTTTTTGCTGATTGGTTCACCATAGCTTCTGATACTTCTTGCCTTTTCGTATACTTCTTTACTATTTGTAATCATCATACCACCTTCACCAGTAGTAAGCGTCTTATCTTCAAAGAAGCTAAAGCATGCTGCATCACCGAATGTTCCAGCTAATTTACCATTATAAAGAGCACCATGAGCTTGGCAAGCATCTTCTATTACTCTAAGGTTGTGTGTTTTTGCAATCCTCATTATTTCATCCATTTCGGCTGCAACTCCATTCAGATGAACAGGCATAATTGCCTTTGTGCGTTTTGTAATTGCTTCTTCAATTTTTGTTACATCAATGTTGAAGCTTTCAATATTTACATCCACAAATATAGGAATCGCATTTGCCATAACTACAGGGATGGTAGTGCCTATAAATGTATGGGCAGGTACAATTACTTCGTCGCCAGGTCCGATATCAAGTGCTGCTAAAGCCAAATGCAGAGCAAGTACGCCATTGGCTGTTGCAAGCGCATATTTCACGCCAAACTTAGCTGCATATTTCTCTTCAAATTCGTTAACCTTTGGTCCAGTTATAACTGTCATCCTGCCATCATCAAGTACTGCACAGATATCATCTTTATCTTTCTGTGTAAATAGGGGCCACTTTGGCCATGGCTCAGTTCTTACTGGTGTTCCACCGTTTAATGCTATTTCGATGCTCATTGTTTTGACCTCCTGTAATATTCTTTTTTTTAATCAATCTTCAATACTGACAGCCTGCTTTATTTCTGCTGATTTCTTTGCGGCCAGTGAAACCTGTAATGCTCTGTATCCGTCTATTGCCATGACCTTTTTGGCAGGTATGTTGTCCTTTATACATCCTAGAAAATATTCGATCTCAATCTCGTAATTGTCTCTCTTCTTCCATTCGGGATAAAGCGCTGGTTGTCCATCCAGAAATATACCTATTACGGAATTTGCCTGATTTCTCTTTTCTATGTTCTTCTCTGCTCTACTGGTCCACTGTGCTACTCCGTTATCACCCATGATTCTATGCTCCTGGGTGAAAGGCCATTCGCCCTTGCACATCCAACCACCTTCAACAAAACCTTTTATTCCGCTTTCATAATCTATGGATATATCCATATAATCCCATGCTCCACGATGTGATTTTATTCCCTGTGCCATAACAAGTCTTGGCTTTCCTCCTATCCAGTTGCAGAGGTCTATATCATGTAAAATAAAATCTGTAGCTGCTCCGCCGCTCTTTAAAGGATCTGTTATCCAACCACCTTCGGACCATTGAGGTGTTATTCCAATTCTAGAAGCACTGCAGGAATATATCTTTCCAAGCTTACCAGAGATAGCAGTCTGCTGGATGAAGTCGTTTTCTACATAGAACCTATGGTTGTGGGCTATCATAAATTTAGTATTCGCTTTTTCGGCAGCGTTTACAATTGCTGCTCCATCTTCCAGAGTAAGAGCAATAGGTTTTTCACACAAAACATGCTTACCAGCACTAAGACCCTTCTCAACAAATTCCCTATGTAGAAATGTAGGTACGCATACATCAAGAACATCTACAGAATCATCCTTTAAAACCTCATCAATACTGGCATATATCTTTATACCCAGTTCGTCTGCAAGCACCTTTGCTTTTTCTGGATTTGCATCCATTACTCCTACCAACTTGCCATTCACTTGGCTTTTGTAAGCCTGTGAATGTATCTTTCCAATAAATCCGCTTCCACAAATTACAACATTATACATATTAACCTTCCTTTCCCTTATGAAATCACTTGGTGGTATATATTTCTTTTATTGACCACATCTGATGTTTTAATTATATTATTCAATAGTATTAAAATATATAAGCCAGATTTATCTGTTTTAGCACTGTGTTTATTTTATATTGTTAACAGTTTTTTATTTTTTGAAAGTTTTGAACGGTATTCAGAAGGTGTACACTCTTCAGTTTCCTTGAAGATTCTGCTAAAATAGTTCTGATCCTTGAAGCCTACCGCAAAAGCGATGTCACTCATGGCCATATCACTATTGATAAGCAGTTCCTTTGACTTTTTTATCCTAATTCTTGATACATATTCTGTCAAAGTTATTCCTATTTTCTTTTTGAATAACTGGCTTACATAGCAAGGATTAAAGCTGGATATGACAGCCAAGTCATCAAGTAGTATATCCCTCTGGAAGTTGGTTTCAATAAACTCAAGTACTTTATCAAAGCCCGACAGCTTATGGTCATCATTTGATATAACGTCTACTATGGATTTGGCTATAAGCTCAAGTACTGTCTGAAGGTCATAAATCTCCTGAGCGCTCATATACTTGACTTCAAAGTATTCTTCCTTTATAGCATCCTTGTCAATGTCGATGGGAAGCTTGCTTGTCATCTCTTTCCAGCCTTTTTCATCTGCCGGCTTATCGAAAAAATTTCCACAGTACAAACTACCCAGATATTTGTTTTCCTTGTAAATCGGAAGAACAATCTCGATTAACCCAAAATTACATTTATAAATATAATTTTGTTTGAAGTTCACAGCCACAATCTGTGCCCTCCAATTCAGGTTGTCACATATGACAGCTCCTTTTTTAGAATCGCCTATCATTTTACAGAAACCGCAGTCTACATTCTTATTCACACGGTTCTGTATCCAATCGAAGCTGTTTGTCACAAGCCCAACTTCACAACCAGTGACCCTGGATATACTGTCCAGCATATTTTTCAGAACCTCACTGGTAGGTCTATAATATTTTCCGTTCAAATTAGCTTCCACTCCATTCGTTGTCTATAAGTACAAGCTTATGTGAAAGTACTCTCGGCTGCTTATTGTCCCTGGTACATTCTTCATTCTCAACGAGTTCTCCTATATAATAAAAAAGCTCACACAAATTTCTAAATATAGCGTCTGCCTTCATCCAACATGATTAAATAGTTGTCAACTGGAATATAATTCGCTACACTGTTTCCTGTACCAAGGCAAAATCCGCCGCCAGGCATACAAACTTCAATTGTTTCACGGACACGCTTCCTAATTTCTTTTTCCGGAGAGATACAAAGAAAGTTAATATCCATCCCTCCCAATAAGCTGATACGATTTCCATAAATCCTCTTAGCATCAGTGATGTACTCTATAGTATCTTCCCAAGAATGAATTCCATCAAGCTTTACGTAGTCTATAAGTTCATCAATGATTTTTTTCCTATTCCCACACGAATGCATAATATAAGTTTTACCTGCATCATGGGTAAGCTCTGCAAGCCTTTTATGCCCAGAGAGCACAAACTCCTTTAAATCAGCGGGGCTTAGCGTAGTACCGGTTTTATGACCCATATCGTCATCTCCACAAAAGATTTTTACCCTACTTGATTGCAGAGCTACTTTGCAGGCGGCCTCTTCATGTTCAAGTATTTTCGCACTGATGGCTTTTACAAGCTCGCGGTCTTCATATAATGCATAACACAAAGATTCATACCCCATCAACCAAGTCAGATATTCACAAAATCCTCCACCCTTTGCGACTAAACACATGTCGTCAGGCAAGTTTTTATCATACCATTCAAGGGATTTAAGACTAGATTCCATAAGTGCTGGCCATGGGTATTTTTCAAATTCCTCCCAGGTTGATATTCTCCCCTTATGCTCTTCTAACCACATACGGTCTTTTTTTCCCTGCTCCCCTGATGTTGTATCCTGCGTTTTATTCCATACATTTGGAGTAAGGTTCAAAAGTGTAATATCAACATAGTCATAACCTAAGAAGCGCTGAATTGCAATACGCCTCTTATATTCAAAATCAGCAGAGTTCGCATTCAAGTCAGATGTTATACTAAATCTTTTATCAATAATGTCTTCTATTTCTCGATCTATCATAAGTTCTAAGTTGTATACTCTGTCCGGCGTACCCTGTCTGCGAAGATTTTTTATTAGGCCCTCATAATTTGAATCAATTTTTCTATTTAATGAATAAAGAGATGACATAAATATTCCTCCTGATAGTTTATTTGTATTAATATTTTTTATAATCGTAGCTTGCTGGTACGCTTAGTTGTTCTTCAGCTTTCCTGGTTCCAGTCCTCATAAGATAACTTTAACTTTGTTTTTCCAATCATATCTACTAACAAACCCCCCTATCGTTTGTGAACAATAGGGGGGTTTTGTTAGTTTCTACTCACAGTGCCTTAATCATTATTGTAGAATAGTGATATGGATTTTAATATCCAAACATGGCCTTGCGTTCAGTATGGTTCTTTGTCCATATATCTTCAAGCTTGCTCAGTTCCAGAGTATCAAGCTTCGTGATCATTTCATTGTAAGCATTTTTTGATGCTGCTTCTGAATTTGCTAGGCATATCTTTGCCATGAAGTTTGCCCAATTGCTATTTATCTTTGCTGCAATTACACTTTCAGGACTACCTGGTGCTGGCTCAATTCCATCGAATTCAGAGTAGTCAGTGACTTTCGCTTCGAGCTCATATACTTTCTTTTTTTCCACATCATCTGCCGCAAGACCCCAGCAGAATTGGCTGTCAATATATGAGTTTCCTATCCAAGTGTAGAGATAACCTCCTACTGTCGACTGGAATTTGTTCCAATCAGAAAAAGCAGTCTTCAATTCCGCCTTAGGTACAATCCAGTTATTATTTGGTCCACCGAGATCCCAGTATTTGGCCTGGGGTCCACAGCTCGCAACTGCCTGTGCATCGTCAGTTGCAAGGAATTCAATAAATTTAATTGCTCTGTCAGCAGTTGTGCTCTTTTTAGTAATAACCATTGCATCTAGTCCATCAAATCCTCCAGCTGGCTGGAAGAACTTATCCACGCCATTTGCGAGAATCGGATCAATTGCAGAATAGGATGCCGTTGGAATTACCTTAGTCAATTGATCGCTCTCATTCCTGTACCAAAGGCCACCTGCTGCAACTCCAAGCTTTCCAGTACGGTTATTCTGCTGTTGCTGTTCAGGCTTATCTGTGAAATCCGATGCATTTATAAGACCTTCTCTGTAGAGCTTGTTAATATAAAGCAGCGTATCCATATATTTAGGGTCACGAACCATGAGATTGACCTTATCTCCGCTCATGAAGTATTTACTACCCGCACCGCCGAATGACTGGTACAGCACATTGATTCCTGTGAAGGACTCTCCGCTATCGCCACTAGGATTCCAAAGCATAAGTGGATGGATTATATCCTTAAACTGGGTTTTTACACTTTTAAGATAATTTTCAAGTTCATCAGGAGTCTTGATTACAGGACTTCCCAGTTTTTCAAACTGATCTTTCCTGAGATAATAGCCAGACCTACCAGCTACTATGACATTCTGGTCAAGTTTGGATCTGTCTGTCATCCATGATGTAAGGTAATATAATTTGTCATTCTTTAAAAGGTATTTTCTGTTTGATGAAAAAATTGGCATTTTCTTAAAATTTGGAGCATATTGATCAACAAGCTCATCATATGTATAAATCATATCAGAAGAAATCATCTTACTCATGGGAGCGCTGTCTTTGTTTGCGATTACGATATCTGGTAAATTTTGAGAGGCAATTAGAAGCATAAGTTTCTGGTCATCGGTACCTGTATTCTTCTCCATTTTGAGGTTGACCCCAGTTTTCTCGATAAAGTACTTTGATACCTCATCTTTTCCCCAAAGGTCGATATTAGCTGAGGCATTGTTAAAGAAGATTGATAGTGTTACAGGCGTCTTTGCTGCAGCTATATATTCCAGTTCATCTGGATTAGTTGCAGCAGTGGTGGGTGAAGCTTGTTCTGATACTGTAGATTCCGTTGATGTGGTGGTTGACTGCGGTGCCTTACTACCACAACCTCCAAACATTGTTACAATCATAACCAAAGCCATTGTAAGTGTAAGACCTGACAAGTTTCTGCGCATATTTATTCCTCCTTTTTATATATATCCACTCATGTGTGAACTAAAGAATATACCCTCCCTAGCCACCCAAACGAGTCGAATATTCATGATTATTTTTCATTCCTTTACAGAACCGAGCATTAGACCTTTAGCAAAATATTTCTGCATGAATGGATAAATTGCCATAATTGGGACGATAGCCACTGTCATTGCAGCAAGTCGTACGGAATTTCCTGTTATACCAATATGTTCTGCCATCGTCATTTTTCCACTGCTCATTGCCAATTGATCAGCCAAGCTCTTGTTTATCATCTCCATCAGGATTATCGGTAACGTCTTGAGCTCAGGCTTAGAAGTGAAAAGGAACGCTTCAATCCAGCTATTCCAATGATATACTCCATTAAATAATGCTATTGTAGCCAGTACAGGTGCTGAAACTGGCAAAATGATCTTCATGAATATTACAAACTCATTGGCACCGTCAATCTTGGCGGATTCCATTAGAGAAGGAGAAATGGACTTAAAAAAGGACATGAATACCATAATATTAAAGAAACTATATAGGCAAACCAGGATATATACCGCAAATTTATCAATTAAACCTATCTGGTTAATCAGCAGGTATAAAGGAATAATTCCTCCATAAAAGTACATCGTTATGATACCTATTGTTATATATAATCTTCGAAACTTTAGTTCTTTTTTTGTGAGTGCATATCCCATCATTGCCCCAAGGAAAACACTCAGACTTGTTCCTATGACTGTCCTTGCTATCGTTACAAAATATGCATTTATCAAGTATTTGCTTTTAAAAACTGCGACATAGTTGTCAAGTGTGAACATCCTCGGTATCAGATATAACATTCCGTTTTGTGTATCAAGACCGTCGTTGAATGACAACATAATGCAGTAATAAAGAGGATATGCAGAACCGATAAAGACAAGTACCATCACAATAATATTTAGAGTATTAAAAACCGACTCACCAATATCGTATTTGGACATTTTAGAAATCGACATGCATGTCACACCTCCTCTTCCATATATAGACTTCTTCCAAAGAATTTTTTACAAGCGATATTGCTAACTAACAGCAGCACAAGTGAAACAATTGCTTTCAAAAGCCCTACCGCAGTTGCATATGAGAATCTCCCAAGCTGGACACCAACTTTAAGAACATATGTATCAAGTATATTAGATTTGTCATAATTCATTGCATTCCCCATAAAGTAAGCCTGATCGAAGTTAGCACTAGACAAAAGACTTCCAATATTCAAAAGAAGGAGTATCAGTATAGTTCCAGAGATACATGGAATTGTTATATAGAATATTTTTCCAACCTTGCTTATGCCATCCACACTAGCGGCTTCATATAGAGTTTCGTCAATTCCAGCTATTGCCGCTATATATATTATAGCTCCCCAACCCGTTTCCTTCCAAATATCTGAGAAAACAGCCAACCCCCAGTATGAACTAGCATCCGTAAGTATATTCATAGGCTTGTCAATTATATTTAGAGACATCAGTAACTGGTTTACCATTCCCATATCAGGGGACAACCAGTATACAGCTATGAGGGATATAAGTATCCATGAAATGAAGTGAGGAAAATAGCTCACAGTCTGTACTAGCGACTTAAAACGTCTTCCCGGCAATTCGTTCAGAAGAACAGCAAGTATTATTGGAGCCGGAAAACCAATTAAAAGCTTAAATATACTTATTGCCAAGGTATTGATAAATGCATTTGGAATTTCAGGATCTGTAAATAATTCCTTGAAATATTGAAGACCAATCCAGGGACTTGCAAATATACCCTTCGCAAAATCATATTCCCGGAAAGCTAATGTCAGACCATAATAGGGTATGAAGAAGAATATTAAAAACCAAACAATTCCAAGAAGTGCCATAACCTGCAGGATTGCCTGATTGGAATCAAATTTGAATTTTCTTTTTTTAGTCACGGTTTTGTCAAACAAAATCCAAACACCTCCTGTCGCAAATTTGCCAAACGAATTTTCTATCTAATAGCATTGTATAGTCAATGCAGCAGGAAGTAAATTGGCGTTAATTTAGATTTATTGTGTTTATTTCACATTCATTGAACGGTATTTCCCTGGGGGCATCCCAGTATACTTTCCGAATGTCTTGCAGAACTGCACACCATCTAGGTAGCCCACTTTATGGGAAACATCATTTATTTTGTATTTCAAATCAGAGAGAAGCTCTTTGGCCTTCTCCATCCTGACATTTCTTAAATAGTTAGAGAAATTTATGCCTGTTTCAGAGCTGAACAAACTACTGAAATAGCTATAATTCCTGTCAACTAAGTTTGCCATATAAGCAAGGCTTAAATCCTTGCTATAATTTTCATTGACATAATCAATCACATATTCGACAATTCTATTGTGCGGTATACTGCTATCTGATGTACTCTCAAACTCGTCAAAAGACTTTATGTCAAGGTAATTATCCAAATTGACACCTGTCTCTGAAAACTTTTCTATAGACAGGTTGGTATCAGCTTTTTGTTCCTGTAATGAATTAATCAACTTCTCCATCAGTTCTTCGACATCACTTCTGTTTATAGGTTTCAGAAGATAATCCGAAACTTCGAGCTTAATTGCTTCCTTCGCAAATCTGAAATTCTCATACGCGCTGATGACTACATATTTTGATCCCTTCAGTTTGGTTTTAAGGCGCTTAATCAATTCAAGCCCTGAAAAATCAGGCATCTTGACATCAGTTATAACTATCTGGGGCTTCAAATCAAGTGCTATTTTTTCAGCAGCATTTCCACAATCAGCTTCATAGATGTCATATCTTTCCGGTAGGCTCCTCAGAAGAATTCTCTTAAAGCCATCCCTTATTATTTTTTGATCATCCACCAACAATAACTTGTACATCAGCAACTCTCCCCTTCGTAGTTTACTTATTTACAGGAATCGCAGGAAAAATGATTGAAACATTTGTATGAACCATTTCCTCACTGTCGATATTAATACCATACCCATCTCCGTAAGTCAAAACAAGTCGTTCATGCACATTTAATATCCCGATTCCCATTCTGACAGGAACAGATTGGTCAGGATCCCTTTGCGGTATATCCCCGGCAAGCATTTTCCTGATATATGCAAGTCTCTCTGGCTGTATACCCCTGCCATTGTCAGACACGGAAATGAGGATGTCCTCTTGCTGCATAACTACGTTGACTTTCACGAATCCGCCTGAAGTCAAGCCTTTAAGACCATGCTCCACAGAATTCTCAACAAGAGGTTGAATTATAAGCCTAAAACAGCTGATTTGCCCCAGTTTAGATACCAATTCCTGGTCAATATCGATCTCAAAATTCACCTTGTCATAGAGCAGTTTCAGTATGGATATATAATTTCTGATATAGCTGATTTCAACATGTAGGCTCACAAAATCTCCACCGTCCGAAGAAGTATTGTATCTTAGGATACTACCAAGTGAACTGATAACATCTGAAATGGCAAATTCGTCTCTGACCTCGGCCATCATTTTGATTGCTTCAAGAGTATTGTACATGAAATGGGGATTTATCTGCGCTTGCAATGCTTTAATCTGGGCTTCCTTCTGTGCAGTTTTTGCTGAAACATTGGTATTTATGAGTTCCTTTACCCTGTCTGTCATGATGTTTATATTGTAGGCAAGCTCACCAACTTCATCTTGATTATAGTTTTCCAGCTTAGTCTCAAAGTCTCCCTTTTGTATTCTCTTTACTGCGGAAAGCAATTTCTTAAACTTTGAAAATACCAACCTCATCAGTAGCCATGAAATGAGAATAAGGATTACCGCTCCCGAAAGCAATACTGCAAAAATGATGTTTCTACTGGCAAACCCCTTAGATTCTATATTCTGGAGTGGAAATGAATATATAATTGTACAACCTAATTTACTTAGTTTTCTTGTTGTGAAGTAATATTGAATGCCATATTGAGATTTAAGCTGTTGAACATATTCATTAGCCGTTTTATAGGTAGGATTCTTCAAAATCATAGGATCAGCTGTCGCTTTGTCTGTGGCTCTGCTTCCCACGATGTATGTAGGAAATAAGTCATATATTTCTATGGCATCGGAAGTGAATATGGCAAGCCCAGGCTTTGTAGCACCTTCTTTACCGATTTCAAGGCTGTCTATAACCTCTCTCTTATCAATCTGAATTTCTAGAAGTCCTACAACTTTATTATACAAGCGGTCATTTATTTTGATGACACCAGAAACAACATCATTTGATGTACCTGACGCTGGATCGATATCATATGATAAAGAATGTCCCAAGATTAACCATCCAATGTTGCCAATTTCCAATTCCTTCAAGCACGACATATACCAATCATCGCTAGATACCCTTGAATAATCATAGAAATAACCTGCTACTTCTGGAAGTTGCCCCATTGTAAAAAATATTCTCATTTTCTTTATAGCGCGATTGATACTTGTTATATTGCTAAAAACAGATCCAGTGTATCCATTTATTGCATCAACCTTTTCATAGTCATTATAATACCCAGGTTCCAGTAAATTCTTTATCACAGAATCTGCTTGTACAATCCTCATAAGGTACTCATATTCGCCGAATTTCTTGTCAACGTCTGCCACAGACTGGTCGGCCACACTCTCACAAATTACTGTGAATCTGTTATATATGTAGTTGTCTGATTGTTTGTAAATATAATAGCCTAAAACAAAAACCGGCAGAACTATTATAAGGGTATAGGAAACCATGAGCTTCCTCATGATACTGCTTTTGAAAAAACCCACTGCCCTTTTATAAATTCTGCCGACAATATATCTCATATTTTGTTTTGTGTCACAAGCCTGATCTCACACCCAGTCACCCTGTATATACTGTCTGGCATATGCTCAAGAACCTCTCTGGTAGTTGTATAATATCTTCCATTCAAACTTGCTTCAACTCCTTTCTAGAAATTTTGAGGTTTGAAGCTTAATTGAAACAATGCCGTATGCAGGTACTTTTATCTCCACACAGTTGTTATTAATTTCAATCTTTTCTTTCTCTCTTTCAAGTAAATCTGTCTGAACAGCACCTAAAATTCTGCAAACCTGTGTTGAAACACTAACGAGTGTGTCCATTCCATCACATTCCCTTAGTCTAACTATAATGCCGCTCCCGTCCTCCGCTACCTTAATGCCTGAAGTTGTTATGTTTTCAGCACTTATATCCAGTAGTGACATTAAAGGACTTTTTATAATACCATCTGTTTTCTTTCTGAGGTTTCTCGGCTCAAGTTGATTGCAAATACTTTTTGAAAGCTTCAGTGACTTGGATGCCTGGAATGCCCCTTTATATGGAGTTATACTGTAACGAAAATCAAATACATCCTGTCCTCCCTGCTTGGAGCAGCAGTCCATGTTGTTGTAGTTTTCCATTACCAAAGAATAAATTGTTGAATTGTTTGGATCAATAAAGCCTTCAGTCCTTCCCATTGTATTTGAACCGAAGTGGTATAGGTGTGAGTCTATGGATGTCAAAGTTATTCCATATTGCATATTTGATACATCAGCAAAATGTATACCGCTGTATGAGCCCATACCTGCACCAGGGAGTTGGTCTCCTCCGTATTTTACAAGTCCAGGATTTAACGTAGCTGCTGTTCCATCAAAATGATATACTCTGTCCGAGACTTCAAACGGAAAAACAAAATGACAAGTCTGCAGTTCCTCAGAAGGCTCTTTTGTCAAATGATTGTGAATATCAATTCGTTCAATTCCCGAATACAGGGTATAAGTGGTCCTCAAGGTGCTTCTAAATGTACTTCCTTCAACTACTATACTTCTTGAGCATTTTCCCGAGTGTCCTGCACTTACTCTAACACTGTTTAAAGAATAAACCTGCTGTTCCGATGTATATATGAATTGGTTTAATTTATTAGGAGACTTAAAATCAACAAGCTCTTTCACAAGTCTTTTGTCAAATAATGACGTTATTCCACCCGATACCTCATCAATCTCCAACTTAAAATACTCGTTTTCAATAATGTTACTAACTTCATCTTGAAAATTATTTTCTACTATATCCCCAACAGCAATAATATTATACAGCTTGAATCCAAAGGCTGGGAGTTTGCGCTCTACAAAAGTAAGATAGTATTCAGGGTGGACACCTTTGGTCTCCATCTGACATGGTATTTCACCTCCGGTTGCTAGGTCAATTACCTTGTACTCCTTAATAAGATCCATTACAACGCTTATAGTCCCTTCTCTTTCCCATGGAAGAGGGTTAAATACCATTATAGCATCTTTGTCATTGTATATTGATTCTGTTATTTCGGTAAGAGAGCCTTCAAGTGCGCTAAATCCCTTCTTTAAGGCATTATAAATGTATTGAATCTTTCTATCTCTTGTATCATATGCTTCAGCAGGCAAAATACCTCCGATGTTATGATCACAATATTTATTCAGGTTTAAGAAACATTCGTATATACTTTTTTCCCTGACCTCATCGACTTTCCCAGACAGCAGAAAAGCCGCGGCTGAAACAGATTGTGCTGCAAGTACTACTTCTCTTGCTTTTCTGTATAAAGCATTTGTGTATGCCAATTGTGCAGGCCATTCCTCCCACGAGCTACCCCAGTCGCCCTTTAAAACAGGTACTTCTGTTCCATTAGCAATTTGTTCTTCTATGTGCTTCCAGTAATCACTCCAGGTTGAGTCAACTAGTTTTGGATACTCCCACTCTTGGTTGTTGAACCAGTTAGTGAAGTCTATGATCTCACTGTTGAAGGGATACTCGTCCCAACCTGTACCCATAAGCATTATGGCATCAAAGTGGTAGTTTTCGTATGCTTCGTAGCGTTCTATCGCTTCACCTATAAATTCCAGTCTGTCCTCATAGGTTCCACGTCTTAAATTAACTGCTTCACCATAACCCCCAAAGGAAACTGTATCCTTGTAAACATCAAACTTTGTCAGCACTTTTGAACCATCTGGTCCTTCCCAGTAAAATAGGGGATATTTTTCTCTGTTATTAATATTTTTATTATTTAGGTCATACCCGCCTCTTGTTATATGGTCAATCCCTGCACCTTTTAATATGGTAGAGAGACCCCAATTCATTGAAGGTACTTCTGTAGGCGCAGCAGATGAAAATTTGATTCCATACTTGTTTTCAAGTTTTACAGATGGGAGCATACATTGTATAAACTCTTCTTCAGTCATTATCCCGTTAAAGAAGATGGCATACAACGCACCCATCTCAAATTGTCCCGTTTTAAGGAGATTAG
>Ga0209430_1001561_pt1 | contig 16636 bp, 19 predicted proteins | sample BarGraIncub1133A_FD_184504 | JGI IMG/M metagenome (GOLD analysis project Ga0209430, IMG submission 184504) | Arctic peat soil microbial communities from Barrow, Alaska - Barrow Graham LP Incubations 11-33A (SPAdes) (version 2) | ecosystem: Environmental > Terrestrial > Soil > Wetlands > Peat... | reverse complement strand
GGTGTTTTATGAAAATAAAAAGTGACTACAAAAACATAGTCACTTATTAGAAATCCCACAAAATATCATTCGAAAAAATACTAAAATTAAATACAAGGATTTTTAAATCTATTGCGCGGAGTATGAGTTAACTGCATAAAAGGTGTCTAATTGAGAATATGCACTCCATTTATGCACTATTTACAGCTTTAAAATAACATTGTGAGAGACACATAATATCATTATCTAATTTATAATACATTCAACTATTTATAAACTATTTATTAGCTTTTAAAACGCATCTAAAAATGCATTAGAGTAGAATATTTATAAATTGGTTAAAATTAATACATATGGATAACTAAAATAAATAAAGTAGGGATAATAAATGAAGAATGAGGCTATTTCGGAAAGACAAGCAACTATATTAATAATACTTTACATAATTGGAACATCTCTTTTAAATGGATCTGGAGCCCCAGCAAAACAAGATGCCTGAATTGCAGTAATTATTGCTATTTCATGTTCTATCATATTGTTACTAATGTTTTCTAGAATTTTATCGTTATATCCTGGAAAAGATTTATTTGATATACTTCAAATCGTTATGGGAAATTTTTTAGGAAAACTGATAAGTATATTAATGATATTGTTTGCCTTCCATGATGGGGCTACAATTGTTAGAAGCCTATCAGACTTTACTGAAACTTTGACCTTAGTTGATACACCAGTGGTAGTACCTATGATTTTTTTTACTATACTAGTTATATGGAGTGTAAAAGCTGGTATTGAAGTCCTAGGAAGATGTTCTGAGTTCTTCGTTTGGATTGTAATTCTAATATTTTTAATTATGTCTTTATTAATTATTCCGCAAATGGACATAAGCAGAATAAAACCAATACTATACAATAATTTTACACCAGTTTTAAAAGGTGCTTTCTTAAGTTTTTCTTATCCATTTGGTGAAACCGTAATCTTCATGATGGTATTTTCGAATATATCTAAAATTAAAAATTACAAAAAAACATATATGATAGGCTTACTCGTAGGTGGAGGAATTGTATTTTTAGTAACATTAGTAAATATTTTAGTATTAGGTAGTGAAACCATATCTAGAGTATTTTTCCCTTTTCCTATGGTATTGAGCCTTATTCACTTTGGTCAGATGCTACAAAGACTTGAATCTACAGTACTTCTTCAATTTATAGTGTGTGTGTTTGTTAAAGTAAGTATATGTAGCATTGCAGTTTGCAGTGGAATTTCAAAGGTTTTTGGGTTTGATGATTTCAAATTTATTGCAACACCTGTAGCCCTTTTAATGTTAGCCTTCTCTTTTGTTATTTACAAAAGTACATTGGAAATGTCATTCTGGACTACGAATATATGGCCATATTATTCCTTTCCTTTTGAAGTTATAATACCTTTTGTTGTTTTTATTTTAGCTGAGATTAAGAGTAGAAAATCTAGAAGCGTCAATTTAAGTTAATTAGCATTGTGTTACATTCATCGCTTTTAAAAAAATAAAAGCCCCCTAGGGTACATTATATTATATTGTATGCCTTTTTATTTTAAGAATGAAGGAGTATTAGGTTACTCTAATTCTAAGTCACTTTAGTTGGTCTATATGCAATATTAGCTTTATTGGCAATATTAAGCTTATCCTGCGTGAATAATGCAGTTGATTCCCTAGTTGTTAAGTATTGGTGTCTTATTAGTCTGTAAACATCCCTGTAATTATCTACTAAAAAATATAGACTAGAGTCCTGTTTCTTGATCAGTGCGGTTTCTATACCCATGACTGTACATAATATTAATTCGACAATGTAGCCATCACCTATAGTAGTAACATCATTTAAAACAACATTTTCAAAAACTTGAATATCTCTCATTGGTTATTCACCTCTTATGGCAACTATAACATTGTTAATAACATAATATCGTTAAAGTCTATTAGTACGGATTTTAATAGATTTATAATTTTCATATTATATTGTATGCATCTCTTTGAATTAACAACCAGTATTTTGAAAAGTAATGAAGATATTACAACTATAATTGTATGCTATTGGCATATTGTTAATTTATTTACATTTAGATATAATATTAAGGAGTGTATATTAATTCATTAGAACAGGCGATTTACAACATCTGAATTAGCTCGGTTCTGAAAGTGGCGGTATCTGTGAAGATTACCGTCTATTTACCTAAAAATCAACCAAAAGATATCATATTTCATTTTTGATTTAAAAAATTTATATATTTACTTAGGGGGAGTTTACGATGAATAACTTATTTGACTGTTCACGTAAACAAGAGCTTGAGGACTACATTGATACACTTAGAGATATTTTAAATGAAATGTGTTGTACAATTGAAATTGATGAATACATATTTAATATAGAAATGCTAAAAGTAAGCCGTCAATTGGATAAAGTTATAGTTGAATATATGAATTTAAAAAACTCTTAGTAATATAGGCAAAATATTAGCTTCTTTTATGTAATACTTTGAGGACATAGAGTATTTAGGAAAATTAAAATTTTCAATGAAAACATTAGCTGGAATAATTGATAAAGGAGTAGAAGTTTATAGCTCATTAAATGTTCCAGAAGAAATTAAAGAACACAAAAGAGTTTAAAGGAGTAATATCTGAACAGAAGCAAATACCAAGGTATAAATACCATGATAATGAAGAAGATAAGCAGATAACAATATTTACAGATATAACTAGCAAAACAAATGACGTGAAATTAGTTTCACGTCATTAACTATTTATAACATTTACAACATAACTGATAAATGTTATGTTGATGTGATTGAAAAGGAATGCTATATACTTTCATAATCATTTTCTAAGGAGGCAAAATAATGGTAGATACAAATGTTAAAAATGTAAGTGCAGAAGAGGCACATAAGCTTATAAGCGGGAATAAAGAATTTATTATTTTAGATGTAAGAACTAAAGGAGAATACGATAAAGGTCACATTCCAGGAGCAAAGCTTGTTCCAGTTGAGGTTATTCCTACGGAACTTGCTCAACTTGATAAATATAAAGATAAGCCAATACTTGTTTATTGCGAATCTGGTGCAAGAAGTCCCATAGCCGTAGTCACTTTGGAAAATAATGATTTTAAAAATATTTACCATTTAAGTGATGGAATATCTTCTTGGAGATACAATGTAACCAAATAATATGGCTAATTTACTTAGGCATTGGAGGTAAATTTTATGATTACAAAACAATTATGTGGTCTCGCCAACATTTCTCTGAATCACACCAACAGCAATAAAAATCAACTTTAAATCAAGTGATATTAATACTTCTACAACCTGACGTACAATAAATTTAATTTTAAAAACAAATAACCCTACGTAAATGTACATCATTACGTAGGGTTAAAACCCCTATAAAATTGTGTGTGTAAAGTATAACAAAACAATTACGAATATCTACGTAAAGTACATTTACCTTTATGAAGATGTTTTAAGGTTCCTACTGGCGTAATTCAGAGTTATGTTGGCGAGACCGTTTTGCGAGCACTCCTCCTTATAAAAGAAATAATATGTTAGAATATTTGTATGTGGATGGTAGGGGCATCAAATGAGTGTATTAAAATTAAATGCTATGAAAGTAAGAACTTTATAATAGTTTTGAGCATTTTAAAAATAAAGAATAAGGCGGAAATTTATGTACAAGAAGAACGGAAGTGGCCAATTAATATAGTAAAAAGATTTGTATATTAATTATGCCCGTTGCTCTTGTCCTTTCTTTTATTGGGATTCAAAATATAATATAGATTAAATGTAAGGGTGTAATAATACCATTAGTGTTTGTAAAGGTCAATAATTAATTATAAACGTATGTAAATTACTTTTATAACCTTAATAAACAATATGGATGGCTTAGAATGGTTAATCATATTCTGGCCTTTAAGGTATACCTTTACGGAAAGCAATTCGTTTTAACATCAAACTAAATTATAAAATGTATATAGATAGGCTGTATTGGTTTGTAAAAATAGTATTTAATGGTATTATATTTCTAGTGATTAAGTCGCAACTGTAGAGAAGAACGAACTAATATTAGGGAGGATGTAGCATGGCAAAGTATGAAAAGACTATTAGTGGTCAATTTGAGGAAGTACTTCATCATTTAGAAAACGATATTGGTAGCAGTGGCATAACTATGAATTTAGTGGATGAAAGCAACCACACTTATGGAGACACCAATATAGCAGTTAGGGTATATGATAAATATTTTATGAGGAACGGCAATAGAGCAAGTTTAAGCCTTACTGTAGTAGGTAAAGGCAGTGATATTTTTATTTCTGCAATCGGTGCTGGTGGAGGAAAAGGTATTATTTTTAACTTCAGTCTCGGTGCTGAAGATGACATGGTGGCAGTAGTAGAAAGAAGTGTAGAAGGAATGGAATAACTCTTATTGAGTTATTCAGTCGCAACTGTAGAGCAATGCGACATATGAAAGATGTAAAACAACTCAATAAATAGTAATTTATATACAAGGAGACTAACTATGATTAGAGATTTTAGAACAACAGATATTGATAGGATAATGCAATTATGGCTTGACACAAATATTCTGGCACATAATTTTATTGACAGAATATATTGGCGAGATAATTTTGGAACAGTTAAGGAAATGATGCCGAAAGCAACAATTTATGTGTATGAGCAGAATGGTGAGACACAGGCATTTATTGGTTTAATGGAAAATTTTGTAGCAGGAATATTTGTGTCAAGTGATTTTCAGTCAAAAGGAATTGGAAAACTATTGCTTGATTATTCAAAAGGTAAACACAACGAATTGTCTTTATGTGTTTATAAAAATAACAATCGTGCGCTACGCTTTTATTTAAGAGAATGCTTTACAATTTCTACAGAGCAAGTAGATGAAAATACTGGTGAAATAGAATTCGTTATGAAATGGAAAATTTGAACATAATGAGAAACTCACAAATTCCAATTTGTAGAGTTTAGGCAACTTAATTTTAGCTTAGTTCTGTCGTATTAGATATCATGTCCGTAACACTACATAGAACGTCCTCTACAATAAAAACTAGGCTTTATGTAATTCGCAATAATAAATTATACGATAAAAAACATTTAATATAATATTGATGGAAAAACACAAATGACGTGAAAACTCAAATACATGACATTTTTTAATAGCTATTAGTTATACAATATTATACGTTATGTTAAACTTAAACTTACTTTATTGAAATATATTATTGATATATTTCAATAAAGGTAGAGGTTTCAATGCTCTTAAGGTTTTATCCCAGTTTAACACAATATCTATTATGTTACTTTCAGAATATCATGATATGGGGTTGATTGCGACGAATTATTAAACAATAAATCCTAACTATTTTTACTTTGAATCATTTTTCCCCATTTTCTTTTTTTTTAGCCTTATTCGAAAAATGCCATTGTAAAAAATTTAAAATTAAAAGAGAACACCAAACTAATCATATTTTTGCACTATTTTTTAGCGGTTTTATTAAAAGAAAAGATGCTACCCCAAAATTTAGGTAGCATCTTTTAAAATCTTAGTTAGCATTAAGAGGTTCTATTTTCAACTATAACATTAAAATAAGTGCTATTTTTTTGTTATAGAATTAGTATAATTTTTTAAATCGTATAATTTTCCTGAATTTAAGCCGCCAATTCCACCTAGTTGCTGATTACTCGAATCTGAAGATTTTTTATTGATACTAGGTGTATTGGAGGGTTTAGTAGCATCCTTCCATTCACTTTCTGGAACCAAAGTACCTGCTTTTGATGCCCAGGTCATAATTTCGCTGTTTTGGGTACTTTCAGCTCCTGCTGCCTTTACGTCGCTACTTAAACCTTCAGTGGCTGATTTCTTTGCATCACTACTTGAACTACCACCCATGGCTCCGCCCATACCTCCTCCTACCATTACATATCTTATTTCTCCTTTAGCAACAAGAGACTTAAATTGATTTAAAGTAAGTATTTTATCACTTCCCATAAATCCACCTAAAGACATTACAGATCCACCAGTTCTAATTATTATATCTGAAGCAACACCCATTGAATTTGAAACTGCAAGTAAATATTTTTCAGTTGTGTTATGAGTTTCTAAGAATTTTATTAATTTTGTGTTGTCATTAGTTTCAATTCCCATACCTACACCTTCAGTTTTAGAGGATGTGATTTCTAATCCTGCAGAAGGCATACTCCCATTAACTGGGTAAAACATTGTAACACCTGACCAAACTGCAGGAGTTATTAAAAGTCCTACTACAGCGGTTATAAGCAGATTTTTCTTTAATTTCATATTTTCATTTTTCGTCAATTTTACAATAATTAGTGTAATTGAGGATACAAAACATAAAATTGCCATAGCAATCATTAAATATTTAGTTATCTTAGATGTTTTGTAAAAATAAGATAAAATCAGTAATTGAACTAAGCCGTCCACTATAAATGCTGTCGGCAAAATCCAAGATTTCCATCCACCTTTTTTATAAAGCTCCCACATTGATACAATTCCAATTCCACACAAAGCCGCAATTGGTGGTGCAAGCATAGTTAAATAGTAGGGATGAAACATTCCTGATGTAAAGCTAAAATATGAAAATACTGGTAAGAGCCACATTGACCATAGAATTAATGATGACTTTCTTTTATCACTATTAAAGGGTTTTTTAAATTTCTCCTTTAATACGGTTGCCACTAATCCAAATAGAGCCAATGGGAATAGCCAAATTATTTGATCTGATAAGCTATTATTTGTAAATAGCCTTATAGGGCTAGATTTTTCAGTACCGCCGCCCATACTTCCTCCACCGGCGCCGCCACCGCTAGGTATTTTCATTCCTTTTGGTATTTCCATTCCTTTTGGAAATTGCATTCCTCCGGGCATTCCCATTTCCTTTCCATTAGCACTTTTTGGCATAGCACCCATTTTGCCGCCCATTGCGGAATTACCACCAAGACCTAGCCTATTTAATCCATTCCAACCAACTATAAGCTCAATTTCCGAATTATTTGTGCTGCTATCAACATAAGGTCTGTTTGCTGCAGGCACTAAGTCTACGATAAACGCCCATGAAAATGAAACTAGCAGAAGAACAAGTGTACCTATAAGAAGATGTATTATTCTCTTCTTCATAGAAACTGCAGTGGAAAGAAGATAGGTTATGTATATAGCTGGAACTACCATATAAGCTTGAAGCATCTTTATATTAAAGCCAAGACCCACAATCGCTAAACTTAATAACAGATATTTTATCTTTCCTTTTTCTGCAGCTATAGTAAGTGCCCAGCAAGCTAAAAGCAGGGTTAAAACAAGTAAGTTATCGCAAGTATTATTTCTGCTTACCGCAACAAAAATCGGTGTTGTCGCAAGACATAATGCAGAAATTAGCGCTGCAGTACTTCCATATGATCTTTTGACCAGATGATAAATTACTGCAACTGAAAGGACTCCTGCAAGAGCCTGTGGAATAAGTATTCCCCAGCTGTTAAACCCAAATATTTTAGCAGATATAGTCTGAATCCAAAAACCAAGAGGCGGTTTATCAATAGTTACAAAACTTGCAGGATCAAAAGATACAAAGAAGAAATTTTTAAGATTCATCGTCATACTTTTTACACCTGCAGCATAAAAAGTGTTCGAATACCCCTCTAAGCCTAAATTGACAAAATTTAATAATGTAGATAATAATAAAACTAATGATATTCCTAAAGTCTCTTTTTTAATTTTTATTTTTTTCTTCAATTTAATGTCCTCCTTAATTGAATATTCATATTTTGTATAGAAAATTTGTTACTTAAGTAAAAATAGTGAGAATAATTTTTACTATATATACATTCATATTAAAATTGTTACTTAAAATTTTATAAATCAGTACAATAACAATTAGTGCTTAAATTAGTTTTAATTATTAAGATAATATTTATTTTTTATATTTAAAGGGCCATTCCTAATTAAATACAAAAACTGTATACTGTAAGTACTAGAAAACCTATAAGTGTAATTGATACATCTACAATAAAGAAACGGCTCAAATATCAGCTTTCTTATAATTTACTGTACTAGCAATTATATAATTAGGTCTAGCTTTACTTTCCTCAAAGATTCTTCCAATATATTGTCCCATTATACCAATACTCGCAAGAATTAGACCAAACATAAAGAGATTAATTGATATAATTAAACTAAAGTTCAAGATTGGTGTATGATTAACAAAATTCTTCATAATAACACTCACCAGTGAAATTAATCCAACTAAAAAAGTTAAACATCCCAAATATCCAGCAATAACGAGTGGTTTATAGGAGAAAGAAGTTATACCATCAAGGGCCAGCTTTATCATCTTATTCAAAGGATATTTAGTCTCTCCTGCAAATCTTTCCTGTCTTGAAATTTCAACAAAAGTTTGTTTAAATCCAACCCAACTAACAAGACCTCTTACATATCTGTTTCTTTCAGGAAGAGATTTCAAAGCATCACAAACTTTCCTATCTATAAGTCTAAAATCTCCTGTATCTACAGGAATATCAACACTAGTCATACTTTTTAATAACCTATAAAATAATTTTGCAGTGTATTTTTTAAAGAAAGAATCACCTTCTCTCTTAATTCTTTTTCCATATACAACTTCATAACCTTCCTTCCATTTTTCAATCATTTTTGGGATCACTTCTGGAGGATCTTGAAGATCTGCATCTATTACAATGATAGCAGAACCTTCAGCCAAATCCATACCTGCTGTTATTGCGACCTGATGACCAAAATTCCTTGAAAAATTTACAAGCTTCATTTTTTCATCTTTACTACATATTTTTTCAACCTTATCTCTAGTTCCATCTGTACTCCCATCATTCATAAATATGATTTCATAATTTTCTTTAACAAAATCCATAACTTCTTTTAATCTTCGATAACTTTCCTTTATAACAAGATCTTCATTATACAAAGGTACTATTACAGAATATACTATTTTATTAATCATTTTAGTCCTCCTCTAAAATTAGAAATTCAAATTTTCTAGTAGTAATTCATATTATAATTAAACATATTGTGCTTTTATTAATCTACAACCCAATCTTAAACTACAAACCTTAACCTTTCCTTAAACATTTTTTATCTTTTAATGAAAGGTTAAGAAAATATAGATGTAGGCGTCGCTGTTCCATCCCTATTAACATTCTCGTTAGAAACTGTCGAGAACTGTTAGGGGTAAGAATGGACTTATTTTTATAATTCTTTATTTATGAATTTTTTACTCTTCTTATTGTTATTAATTTGTATCCTATCAAGCCTACTATTACAATTACCATTGCAATGTCTGCATAATGAAACCATGGTCGTATTATAATCCAGTTCTCTCCCATATAATATCCAGTATAACCAAGTAAAGTACTCCAAATTAGTGAGCCAAAAAAAGTATACAATATGAACTTTTTAAAGTTCATATTACTTATTCCTGCTGGGAGTGAAATAAAAGTCCTTACGATAGGCAATAGCCTTGAATAAAAAACAATCTTTTCTCCGTATTTACTAAAATATTGATCACCTTTATCTAAACTTGATTTTGATAAATGCAAAAAAGATGAATATTTCTCAACTAGAGGTCGTCCACCTAATTTTCCTAAATAATAAGCTAAAATCGAACCGAATGTTCCTCCGAGTGTTCCTATAAGTATTGTTGGGATTATACTCAACCTTCCTGTATAGCTTAAATAACCACCAAAAGGAAGTATTGCCTCACTAGGTATTGGAATACATGCGCTTTCAAGCATCATAAATATGAAAACTCCCAAATACCCTAATTTAGCCATAACGATAATTACCATGTTAATTATACTTTCTACCATGTTTTTCCTCCATTTAATGTATATAATATATTATTAATTTTGTATAGAGTCATATGTTGAAAAGTAATTTTCTTTAATATATATTGAAATTATACGCTAGGGATTAAAACTAATCAAAATAACGATTTAAATATACTCTAGTGGATTCTTAAAAATTGTAACTAGCCTTGTACCAACTTTATAAGTGAAAATTTTGACTACTGGGCTTACTCTTAATTACTGCTAGCCACTTTTTCATATAGTTCTATGAAGTTATCATTATACTTTAACGTCTGAAGATACTTCATGAATGGAACCTTTAAATTATCTCTTTTTAAAGCAAACTCTACTGTTGCTTCAAGAAAGCCTAATTTATCACCTACGTCATATCTTCTTCCTTCAAATATATATGCATACATATCTTGCTTTGAAATTAATGTTTTTAGAGCATCAGTTAACTGAATTTCGCCACCTTTACCAGGTAACGTATTATCTAAGATATCAAATATTTCTGGAGTTATTATGTATCTGCCAAGGATGGCTACATTTGATGGGGCTACATCTACTTCAGGTTTTTCAACAAGATTATTTACTTTATATACTCTATCAGTAATTTGAACACCATCAACTATGCCATATTTATCAACATTCTCTTTTGATACTTTTTGAACTCCTACGATTGTTGCATTCTTTTCCTCAAAACAATCCATTAATTGCTTTAAACAAGGAACTTTAGCATCAACTATGTCATCACCTAGCATAACGGCAAAAGGTTCATTACCTACAAATGCTCTAGCACAATTTATAGCATGTCCGAGTCCTTTAGGTTCCTTTTGTCTAATAAAGTAAATATTCACCATGTTTGATATGTCTCTAACTTGTTTAAGAAGTGCATCTTTATGTTTATTCTCAAGTTCTAGCTCTAGCTCTATTGATTTATCAAAATGATCTTCAATAGATTTTTTATTTCTTCCTGTAATAACTAATATTTCTTCTATACCTGAAGCAATAGCTTCCTCTATAATATATTGCATTGTTGGCTTATCAACTATAGGTAACATTTCTTTAGGTAGTGCCTTTGTGGCAGGTAAAAACCTTGTTCCAAGTCCTGCTGCTGGTATAATAACTTTTTTAACTTTCATATAAAACACCTCCTTTTTTCTGTAAACTACTTTTCAAAACTACCCGGATTATTTCTATGACATTCTTAGGATTCCATCCTAGTGTTTTTTAGTCTTATTACTTGAAGCTACAAGCACAGTTGGGTCCCCTACACGAGTGGTACAATTTTCACTTTTATCTCACATCTGGTTATTTTTCTTGTGTCTTTACATTAGTGCTTAATGGTTTAATAGTTGTTGCAAAGGTTGTAATACCAGATGATAAAAACTGCCTCATATTTAGGAAGCGTGTTAGTATTTTAGTTTTAAAGATATATTTTTCATTTTAATCTCTCTTTATTGTTTTAGAAAAACTAGTTAAGTATCACGCTATTCTCTAGTACAAGGTACTGATTTTACAATTGCACCAAAAACCCAAAATCTATATCCTAAGAAATTAACTACTTGAGCTAATACCATTGAAATAATCTTTGCGAAAGAAGAATTCATAGAACTATCGTTCATTAATATACTTAAGCTTATTAAGCTTACACCTAGGGAGGCTGAATTAACAACAATAAATTGAACAATTTCCTTTGCTGTTTTCTTACTAGTTTTCGTATCATTAAAAGTCCAATATTTATTTAAAATATAACTATTTAAAGTACCACTCGAATAAGATAATATTTGACTTACAATATAGTTAATACCAAAAAAACTATTTATCAGAGTAAATACTCCAAAGTCAACCAACGTATTTAAACAGCCTACACAGCCAAATCTTATAATAGGTTTAAGTCTTTTATTATTTAAAAGATTATTATAAATATTTTTAACAGTAGTCTTATATTCCATTTTTAACACCTCATCCATAAATATTTTTTAACATTTTGTGTATTTATTAACCTATACATATATTTTAACTATCAAAGCTTAAAACAACCTTAAACATTTTAAAGGATCTTATCATTAAATATTTTTTATTTTTTAAGGAAAAATTAAGGAAGGTGTATTATATTATAAAAGAGGTGTTTAAAAATGATTATATTATTAGTTGAAGATGAGCCTAATCTTTCTGATGCATTGTCTTATATCCTAAAGAAAAATAATTACATAGTTAATGTCGCATATGATGGAATTACTGGACAAGATATGGCCGAGAGTGCTATATATGATTTAATAATTCTTGATAGAATGCTGCCAGGTAAGGAAGGATTAGAGGTTTTAAAAGGAATTAGAAAAAATGGAATAAAAACTCCTGTGCTTATTCTTACTGCAATGAATTCAATTGGCGATAGAGTGGAAGGCCTAGATAGTGGAGCGGATGATTATCTTTCTAAGCCATTTTCCAAGGCAGAATTACTTGCGAGGATAAGGGCTCTTTCTAGAAGACAGTCGGATATCATTAAAAGTGAGGATATCAAAATAGGTTCAATGATTTTTTACCCTAATAAAGGCGAAATTGAATGTAAATGTGAAATTATAAAATTAACCATGAAGGAATCTCAGCTTTTAGAATTATTGCTTAGAAATAAAGATCAAGTAATTGTTAAAGAACAGATTTTAGATAAGTTATGGGGATTCGCCTCAGAGGTGGAGATGAATAATGTTGAAGTATATGTTTCCTATCTTAGGAAAAAACTTAATATTATAAACTGTAATATTGTTATAGAAACCGTGCGAGGAATGGGATATTGCTTAAAGGAGGTGAATTAGAATGTTCCATAAACTTAAGATGAAATTAGTACTTATCAATATATGTTCACTTAGTGTTATTTTAATTATTATATTTTCAGGAATATACCTAATAATGAAGAATTTTAACGAATATCAAAATCAGGATATTATGAACGCTATAGGTAAGGAGGAACAAAATACTGCTCCAAATATAGGCCCTAATTTCAAAAATAATCCTGCAGGTATTTTTTATATTAAAATTAACCATTCGGCATCTATTTTGAAGATTTCATCTAATATAACAATAACTAAAAAATATGCCTCAAGTATTGTAGCCTTAGCTTCAAAGAATAAAGCTACAAGTGGAAATATTAATTACAATAAAATAGTTTTAAAATATCTTAAGGTTCAAAAACAATATGGCTCTATAATAGTTTTTTCAGATAAAAGTCAAGGAAATTATATACTTAACCATTTATTACTTACGTTTTTAATAATAGGCACAATTAGCCTTGGTTTTATGTTTTTAATAAGTCTTTTTTTAGCGAATAAAGCACTTGTTCCAATAAAAATTGCTTGGGACAAACAGAAAAATTTTATTGCAGATGCTTCCCATGAACTAAAAACTCCTCTTACAGTTATTAATACCAGCTTAGAAATAATTATGGATAATAAAGAGGAAACAGTTGAGAGCCAATCTAAATGGGTAGAAAATGCTCAAGGGGAAATAAATAGAATGGCAAAACTTCTAGATGACCTTTTATTAATTGCAAGTTCAGATTTTGATAAGAGTAGTATTTTTAAAGCTGTTTTTAATATTAGTTATGCATTAAACCAAGCTATATTGCCTTTTGAATCAGTAGCTTATGAAAAAGGAATAACAGTGAAAACAGAAATTCAACCTGAAATTGAATTTTGTGGCGATGAAGGAAAAATAAAACAGCTTATAGCTATATTGATTGATAATGCTATAAAATATACCCCCCAAGGAGGGAATGTTACTCTAAAATTAAACTCCGATGATAGTACTATTGAAATTTTAGTGATAGACACTGGAAAAGGAATTGCAAAGGAACATCTTAATAAAGTATTTGAAAGATTTTACAGAGTCGAAAAATCACGTTCAAGGAGTTTAGGAGGGTCTGGTCTTGGTCTCTCTATAGCGGAGTGCATAGTTAAAGATCATAATGGAAATATAAGTGCATCCAACTCCTTTGGAAAAGGGGCTATGCTTAAAGTAACTTTGCCAATAGAATTATAAATTAACTAAAGGATGTTTTAATTTATAAGTTTAGAATAATAATTATAAACTGAATGAAAAAATTTGCTTACAATTCTACTTGTAAGTTTAGCTTGTTTGCTGAGTTTAGGGGGTATTAAACGACTATTGAAATTTATAGTTTAACATCATTTTACTTTGTTCAAACTTATTATATTAAAGGCGGTCCATTATATGAAATTAAAGCAGATATTTAAAAACGAGCAAATACTAATCATATTAAAATATTCATCTATAAAATACATCGCACTAGGAGTTGTTTTTTTAAAAGGCATTATTTGTGCTAGAGTCCTTGGACCTGAATTACTAGGAGTATTAGGTAATTTACTTTTAATATTAACTTACACTTCATACTCAAGTCTTGGTATTCTATATTCTATGAATATAGAATATGTGATTTATGAAACAAAAAATGATATAAAAAATGCAAAAAAGATTATAAGTACTTCTTTTACAGCAATTTTAGTCCTATCCATATTATTAATTTTAATTGGTATAGGTTTCAAACTTATATATCATGATGAATTAGGAACATATCTCTTATTAATCTTTATAATTGGAGTTTTAGAGCAGTTTAGAGTTTTTTATATCAACTATTTTAGATTAATAAATGAGTTTAGAAAGATAAATTATATTGAAATTATAAATAACATATTAGCTTTCATTTTAATTATTATGTTCATAAAAAACTTTAAAATATATTCAGTTTTATTTGGAATGGTAGTTGCTGATTTTGTAGTATTTTTTTACGGATATTTCACAAGTAAAAAAATACAATTAAAAATAAATCTAAAAATGTTTAAAATTTTAATAATAAGTGGAATTCCGTTACTAATTTATAATTTAGGGTATCAACTATTAACAACAATAGATAGAATGGTTATAATTAAATTTTTGGGTAATACAGATTTAGGTTATTTTACATTTGCAATGCAAATAGTTTATGGTACTTTAGTATTTGTTACATCAATTTTGTTTCTATATTATCCTAAAGCTATAAAAAGCTTAAACATTGATAATAACCTTAATAAGATAGATATTATGAAAAAAACAGTAAATTATACTAAGCTCATTGAGACTTTTGGAGTTGCGTTATGTTTATTTGGTGCAATACTCATACAACCATTTGTAGATGTTGTAGTACCTAAATATCTTATAAGCATAAATGTTTATAGGGTTTTAGTGTTTGGAGTTATTGCGACACAAGTATCATATTTTGCGAATGTATTCATTGTATCTAATAAAAAACAAATATATTTAGTTTACCTCCAGATAGTAACTATAATACTAGCAGTTATTCTTAACTTTATTTTTATAAATTTAAAAATGGGCTTACTTGGCGTTTGTTTAGCTACTTTAATCACAAATATTGTATACTCAATAATTCAATATATAATATATATGTATTTATTAGGAATAAAAAAGGGATATGCAAGAAACTTATCTATAATATATTTAAAATTTATAATATACATGTCTTCATGTTTAATTGTGGGCTTATTTAACTTGAATTTTATTGTTTATAGTTTAATAATTGTTTTTTTAACTGGAACATTCTATTATCATGATATAAAACTTTCTATAAAAAACATAGCATCCAGTAAAGGATTCTAAGTTAATTATTATCTGATATGCAACATTGAAGTGTTAGTTTAACACAAGCGATATTCTGTATAACCGGACCGAAACCTTAAGATCATTGAAAACATTAGGTTTGTTCAAATATATCAATGATATATAACATAAAAGCGAATTTAAATTTAACATAACGTAAGTTAATATAATAATTAAGTTTAACATATCGGTTTAAATAATATAGTTCATATACAAAAAATAAACAATGCAAAGGGAAGAATTGCAAATTCCTTCCCTTTGCACTTAAACTTATCCTACTATTCAATATATAGCTTTTTTTATTATATTGTTTTAACTTTTCAATTCCAAATGTTTAAATTTTTAATATTATATTTAATAACATTATCCTTATCTACGAATATTCTGTATACAGTTATGGTATTATTAGGTAATATATTTTTATACGAGGGGGTATTTAAATGGCTAATGAAATTAATAAAAATTTTTTTATTTGTAGAAAATGTTTTAGACTAATATATGGTATTAACGAAGAACTTTTTGATAAAATTTATAAAGGTGAATCATTATGCGTTATATGCAGAACAAAGGGAAAACTTACAAAACCCGAAGAAAATGGTCTTTTGGCTGAAACAGCAGTAACAGGACATGGTTTAATGAAGGATCTTAAAGTTGGGGATATAATGGAAGAGAGGGAATTAGCAGGACTAGAATTATATGTACAAACAGTTATAAAGAAAAATATTTTATATATAATCAGAAATTTTACATACCCAAAAACTAATTTAAAGTATAAAATAATTAGTTTTTATGAAGGAAATTTTATGACATTAAGTTGTGATTTTAAGAAACATACTGAAACTAGTATTCCATATAAGGATAGCATTATTTGTATATTAGAAGTTATAAACAATTAACGACAATAGAAAATCAAAAAATCCTAATAAAGTTATGCTGACAACTAAATAATATTAAGCCTTAAACCCTTAAGCTTAAAAAAACAAAAGGCATGCAATATAATATGAAATAAAATGGACCCTATAGAATGGACAGTTAGAAAAAAAGGCCTATAAAGTCAAATTTCTCACTGACTCTATTCTATAGGGTCTTTTTTTTGTTACAATTAATTACAATATAATTGGAGGGGTGTTTA
>Ga0209430_1001560_pt1 | contig 16671 bp, 12 predicted proteins | sample BarGraIncub1133A_FD_184504 | JGI IMG/M metagenome (GOLD analysis project Ga0209430, IMG submission 184504) | Arctic peat soil microbial communities from Barrow, Alaska - Barrow Graham LP Incubations 11-33A (SPAdes) (version 2) | ecosystem: Environmental > Terrestrial > Soil > Wetlands > Peat... | reverse complement strand
ACCGCAAGTATTGTATAAATTCTTCGATCAACACCATATTCTGCATCAGGATTCGATGCAACGAATATACTAAAAAGATCGGGGAAAAGCAATAAAAAACAGGATTATTCCTTCTTTCCGTAGAAGGCCATTAAAGATGTTTAGTCTTCTACCTGCTGAAGCTGCTGAACATAAACAGCTTTGATCTTCTGTTTTCTTTTCACAACAGAAGGTTTGCTGAAAGCCTGACGACTTCTGAGTTCTTTGACAACTCCGGTCTTTTCAAATTTGCGTTTGAATTTTTTCAGTGCTTTTTCGATGTTTTCACCTTCTTTGATAGGTACTACGATCATAATTCTTAATGCTTTATAGTTTGTTTAAAATCGGACTGCAAAATTAGATAAAGGGTTTGATTTACCAAACAAATATCACAATCTTTTTTTCACTTTTTGTTGAAGATGAATGAAAAAGGCTATATCAGAGCGTTTAAGTTCGGACTTTTAACTGAAAATAAACTACTTTTGTCATAAGATACACTATTAAAATTATGAATACGAAGATTACAGCCAGACTTTCTGCCTTACGCAAGGAGATGGAGAATAAGGGCTTAAGCGCTTGCATCATTCCCACATCCGATCCACATCAAAGTGAATATACAGCTGAATGTTGGAAATTTCGTGAATATATGTCTGGGTTTACGGGTAGTGCTGGAACCTTGGTAGTAGGCATAGATGATGCTGGTTTATGGGTTGATTCCAGGTATTTCCTTCAGGCAGAAGAAGAACTGAGAGACTCCGGAATCACCATGTACAAAAGCAGCTTAGCTGAAACACCTACCCCTGAAGCCTGGATTGCATCGAAGGATGCCCGTTCGGTTGGCATAGACGGTGCCATGTTCTCCATGAAGGAGGTGCTGAATCTGACAGATTTTCTGAGCAGGAATAACATACTTCTGGATGCCACCTTTGAACCTTACGATCTGGTTTGGCAGAACCGGCCAACACTTCCGAAAGGTGAAATCTACCTTTTCCCGGAAGAATTCGCCGGTGAAACTGTTGAATCAAAGTTGGAACGGATCCGAGCAGAACTTAAAAAAAACGGAGCAGACGCAATCCCACTCACCGCACTGGATGAAATTGCCTGGTTGTTTAACCTAAGAGGAAGTGACATCGAATACAATCCAGTTGGCGTTTGCTTTGCATTTGTAGGCCAAACCATCGCCTGGTTATTCACCGATGCGGCAAAACTATCCGATAAAACACGGAGTCGTCTGAAAACGGCTGGCATCGAAATTGCCGGATACGATGATCTTCCCGGACACATGAAAAAGCTGAGTGGAGCTCGGTTATTACTGGATAAATCAAAAATCAATCAAAAAATATGCAGTTGCATTCCTGCCGGAAACAGCATCGTAGAGGATTCTTCTCCAGTTGCACGAATGAAAGCCATCAAGAATGAAACAGAAATCGCCGGTTTTAGAAATGCCATGATTAAAGATGGTATCGCTCTGACTCGTTTTTGGAAAGAGTTGGAAGAAAAATTGGCAGAGGGTGACGATACTATTACCGAGTGGAATATCAGTAAAAGAATAGCAGAACTTCGCAGCCAGCAAGGCAATTATGTCTGTGATAGTTTTGGACCTATTGTGAGCTACAATGCCCATGGTGCCATCGTGCATTACGAGGTAAGCCCTGAAAGCGCTTTCCCTGTTAATAAAAACGGCATCCTGCTGGCAGACACAGGTGGACAGTATTATGACGGTACTACGGACATTACACGTACCTTCTCGCTGTACGACGAAACTCCAACACTATATAAAGAAGATTATACTAGCCTGCTGAAGGGAGTTATAGCACTATCAACAGCCGTATTCCCCACGGGTACCCGTGGAGCACAACTCGATGTGCTTGCCAGACAATTTATCTGGAAGCGGAACATTAATTTTCTGCACGGCACCGGGCATGGCGTCGGGCACTTCCTGAATGTGCACGAAGGGCCACACAGCATTCGGATGAATGAAAATCCAGTCATCCTGGAAGCGGGCATGACCTTGACCAATGAACCCGCCATTTATCGGACGGGAAAATATGGCGTTCGTGTTGAGAACGTAATGTTGATTCGTAATGAGAATTCATCCGAATATGGGAGTTACCTTTGCTTTGAAGTGCTGACCCTTTTTCCCTTGGATCATAAAAGCATCCTTACAGACCGCCTCAGCAAAGAAGAAAAAGCTTGGGTCAATGCGTATCATGAACGCGTATTCCATATTCTTTCGCCTAAACTAACCTTAGAAGAAGCGACCTGGCTGAAAGAAAAAACAAAAAAAATCGACTAAACACCTCATTATATAGTAAAACTATGGCACTAATCAGATCGGTCCGGGGATTCTCCCCACAATACGGCGCAAAGTGTTTTTTTGCCGAAAACGCCACCATCATCGGCGACATCATCATGGGTGACGGTTGTAGCGTTTGGTACAACACTGTCCTGAGAGGTGATGTGAATTCCATCCGAATCGGCAACAATGTAAACATTCAGGACGGTTCCGTTTTGCATACGCTTTACAAAAAATCAACCATCGAAATCGGTGACAACGTTTCCATCGGTCACAATGTCACCATTCACGGAGCTAAAATCAATAGCAACGCACTGATCGGTATGGGTTCTGTCGTCTTGGATCACGCAGTGATCGGTGAAGGTGCCATTATAGCCGCAGGCTCCGTCATTTTAAGCAACACTATTGTTGAACCGTTCAGTATTTGGGCTGGTGTTCCTGCCAAATTTGTCAAGATGGCCGACCCTGAGCAGACTCAAACCATCAACAAACGCATATCCGACAATTACCAATTTTACGCCAGTTGGTACATGGAAGATGACGAGCTTTGAGTTTCTAAAATGAGGTTTAATTTCAAATAATTAGCAAAGGGAGTGCAATTCAATCCCTTTTTACTAATTTTGCGGCTCAATTTCGCTCCTGTTTTCAGCTAAAAACGTTACTGATGTATAAAAATCTAGTTATTGTCGAGTCACCTGCCAAAGCAAAAACCATCGAGAAGTTTCTGGGAAAAGACTATAAAGTCCTTTCCAGTTTCGGTCATATCCGCGACTTGAGCAAAAAGGATTTCGGGGTGGACATGGTCAATAACTTCAAACCCATTTACGAAGTTTCTCACGATAAGAAAAAAATAGTTAGTGAGCTCAAGTCAATTGCAAAAGATGCAGAAACCGTATGGCTCGCATCCGATGAAGACCGTGAGGGTGAAGCTATTGCATGGCATTTGTTCGAAGTTCTTGGTTTGAATAACGATAATACCAAGCGCATCGTTTTCCACGAAATTACGAAGGAAGCCATTCTGAACGCCATTGAAACGCCCCGTGCCATCGACCTGCATTTGGTAGATGCCCAACAGGCTCGTCGCGTGCTCGACCGCATCGTCGGATTTGAACTTTCTCCTGTCCTTTGGAGGCGAATTAAGCCCTCGCTTTCTGCAGGTAGAGTTCAGTCGGTTGCCGTTCGCCTCATTGTGGAACGCGAACGTGAAATCCAGAATTTTGTATCGGAAGCCACTTATAAAGTGGTCGCGACCTTCCTAATTAAGGAGCCAGATGGTAACATCACTTCTGTAAAAGCAGACTTGCAGAAGCGTATTCCCACCAAAGAAGAAGCGCTTGCATTCCTTGAAAAGATCCGTAAATCGATCTTTACCATCGAAGATATTGCGACCAAACCAACAAAGAAATCACCGGCCCCCCCCTTTACCACTTCCACCTTGCAACAAGAGGCTTCCCGCAAACTTGGTTTCTCCGTTTCGCAAACCATGATGGTAGCACAAAGGCTCTATGAATCTGGGAAAATCACGTATATGCGTACAGACTCGGTCAACCTTTCAGGACTAGCCATCAATACAACCAAGGCTGAAATCGAAACCATTGCCGGCAAGAATTACGTCAAAGTTCGCCACTATCATACCAAATCCAAAGGTGCACAGGAAGCCCACGAGGCCATCCGTCCTACCTATATGAGCACCCACCAGATCGAAGGGAACTCTCAGGAAAAGCGCTTATACGAACTGATTTGGAAACGGACCATTGCTTCTCAAATGGCAGATGCTGAACTGGAAAAGACGGTGGTTCAAATTGGCCTTTCCAATGGACCCGAGAAATTCGAGATTACGGGCGAAGTGCTCAAATTCGACGGTTTCCTACGGGTTTATATGGAATCGTCTGACGATGAGAACGAGTCTGATAACAGCGGTAAGATATTGCCTGCCATGGATTTGAATCAAATTCTATCTATGGAATCAGCCTCGGCAACGGAACGCTATTCCCAAAAACCTGCGCGTTATACGGAAGCAAGTTTGGTACGTAAACTGGAAGAACTGGGCATCGGCCGTCCTTCGACCTATGCTCCTACCATTTCTACCATCCAGCAACGTACATACGTCGTCAAAGAAGACCGCGAGGGTCAAATCCGCTCTTACAACTTACTGGAACTGAAAAACGATAAAATCACCGATTCTATCAATAATGAAAACTTTGGTGCTGAACGCTCTAAGCTTTTCCCAACAGATATAGGTTTGGTAGTCAACGACTTCCTTCTTGACGCATTTCCCAATATTTTAGATTTTAACTTCACGGCCTCCGTTGAGAAGGAATTCGACCTGATTGCCGAAGGTAAACGTCAATGGGAATCGGTCATCGGCCATTTTTATAAGACCTTCCATCCTGCCGTTGAAAATGCCAGCGCTTATTCCAAACAAAAAGTAGGCGAGCGTATTTTGGGAGAAGAGCCCAGCAGTGGTCGTCCCATCTCCGTTCGTATTGGTAAGTTCGGCCCGGTTGTTCAGATTGGCACCGCCGATGATGAAGAAAAACCCTTATTTGCTTCCCTGCGAACCAATCAGCGGATGGAAACGCTTACGATTGAGGAAGCTCTTGACCTATTCAAGCTCCCCAGGAAGCCAGGTGTCTTTGAGGACAAAGATATCACCGTGGCCGTCGGTCGATTCGGACCTTATATACGGCACGACAACAAGTTTATCTCCATCCCCAAAACACATGATCCGATGGAAATAACATTGGACGAATGCATATCCCTAATTGAAGCCAAGCGGGTAGCTGATAGCAAGAAACTGATCAAGAGTTTTGCCGAAGATGAAGCCATACAAGTGCTGAACGGTCGGTTCGGACCCTATATTTATAAGGACGGCAACAACTACCGTATCCCTAAAACCATCAACCCTGAAACTATTTCGTTGGAGGATTGCCTGAAACTCATCGCAGAGCAGGGTGAAAAGCCTGTAAAAAAAGCTGGAGGGCGCAAATTCGGTGCTACTAAGACCGACAAGAATGCGAGCAAGAAGGTCCCAGCGAAAATGAAAACAGCAGCAACAAAAAAGGCAACGACTACCAAAAAAAATACAGCCACCAAAAAGAAAGCTGCGCCAAAGAAAAAAGCGATCAAAAAAACAGAATGAGTAGTTTACACAAGCTGATTATTTGAACGAGGATGTATGCATTGCATCCTCGTTTTTTTTATACTCCATCCTGATTTAGTTTAGTAAATAAATTTGTACACTTCTTGCATAAAAAAAAGGTGGTATTTGTTTTATGCAAGAAGGATTGTATTATTTTTGGGGCGTTCTTCCAGAAATGGATCATCTCCTTTATGAAAAACTCAAAATGATACAACAATATTATTTCTCTGCTCAAGAAAACATCTCCTTCACAAAAGGTCTGAATGAATGTTTGGATATTCTCAAATCCTATTACAACAATCATAACGTTTTGGGAGTGATCTTTTTTATAGATTCCTGTTCGGACATGGAGTATTTTGAGATAAAGAACGAGATTCAAAAATCGCTTGATCACAAGGAGTTCATGATGCCTTTTAACGTCCAGGCACAATCCTGCAACTCCATCGTTTCTCTAGAAATCTGGATAGATGATTATGCTGAGAAAACAGAATATTTGACCATTGATGACACCCGTTATACACGCTCAACCTCACCCTTGGGAAAATCCATTTGGGGTATAGGAATATCGAGTAAGAAACAGCATCTACAATTGGTAGATCAGATTGAATTTGCTTTCGAGACCGTTCATCAAATACTGAAAAATGAAGGATTGGACTTTGCTGACATTGTTCGGCAGTGGAATTACGTTCCCAACATTATCAACATCCAAACCATTGATGGTAAGAGTCTGCAGAACTACCAGGTATTCAATGAGATTCGTCAAAAATACTATTCAACAAACGTTTTTATCGATGGGTTTCCGGCTGCAACAGGTATTGGGACAAGAAACGGAAACTTTGGCCTTGACTTCTTTGCTATAAAAAGTAACTCTTCGATTCATAAAGTTGGTTTGTCAAATCCAAAACAACAGGATGCATACGAATACCATCAGAAATTTCTGGTAGGTGACGCATCAAAAGGTCAGACAAAAAAAACGCCCTTGTTTGAACGTGCTAAAATACTGGATACCAAAGAGGGAATTACGGCATTCATTTCTGGAACAGCTTCCATTATTGGGGAGGAAACAATTGGTATTGGGGACATTGAATGCCAAACTGAAATCACGATCAACAACATACATGAGTTGATTTCAAAAATGGACAACTACCAAAAAAAACAGTTCACGTACTTGAGAGCATACATAAAGAACGAGCATCACTTCGAGATAGTAAAATCCATTTGTGAAGCGAATTTTCCTAACGTGTCCATTTCATACCTTCAAGCGGATATTTGCAGGGAAAATCTTCTTGTCGAAATTGAAGGGGCAGCACTTATCCGCCTATGAAAGCACACGTTCAAAATCCTCGCAAAAACGTTGATCCCAAAAAGACAATTCGTAAAGAGCTAAATTTCAAAGTCCTAAATTGGGCTGTTTCTGGAGCCTTTGCCCTTTTTGTCCTGTACATGGCCCTTGGTCAAAACCATGATTTTCTGAGGAAGTTGCAGGACCTGGATTTATTTATATACAATCGACAGTTTTTTATTGATTCCATGCAAAGAGTTGGTGGACTGTCCATGTATTTAGGGTCCTTCTTCTATCAATTCTTTTATTATCCATGGATTGGATCACTACTGCTTCTGCTTCTGCTATCACTCGTTGGTTTTTTGACAGCAAAAACATTCAATCTTAAAGGCCTGTCTTTTCCATTGGCGTTCATTCCTTCACTCGCTCTTCTATTGTGCATGACAGAGTTGGGTTATATGATCTATTTTCAAAAAATTGATGGGTATGTATACACTAATATCATTGGTGTATTGATCATCTTAACTGGGCTTATGATCTTTCAGAAAATTCATAAACTACCTGCTAAAATGATTTTTGTCATCACCTATCTAATCATTTCATATCCTGCTTGCGGTGCTTATTCCCTTTTTGGTAGCTTTTTAATGCTTCTTGTTTCATTGAAAAATTATTTTGAACACAAGCAACGTGAATCGATTATACTGGCTTTAACCATCGTACTATCCCTTTTATTGATACCAATATTCTATTATAGAGTCGTTTTTGATCAGTTATCCTTTGGGACTATTTATACCGCTAACCTTCCGTACTTTACATTAAAAGGGGCGGAAAAAGGACTCTGGTTGCCATTTCTCATGCTGATAGTCTTTTTCATTTACATTGTTTTATTGAAAAATGGGAACGACCTGTCAAAGAAGAAATTCTTTGTTAAACTCCTTCCGACATTCTTGTTTATTTTATCTCTAACTACAGTATTTGTTTTCTCTTTCAAAGACAAGAACTTTTATACGGAGCTTTCCATGCAAGCCGCTGCAGATAATGAAGATTGGAATGAAGTTCTAAAAATTGCCAGGAAACAGGAGGATGAACCTACTAGGATCATCGTAATGAATACCAACTTAGCATTGTATAAACTTGGTTTGGCCACAGACAAGATGTTCCATTATAAAAATGGAGACAAAAAGATAAATTCTCCAAGACCAATCGTTTCCATCCAGATTGGTGGGACGATGTTATATTACCAATACGGAGAATTAAACTATTGCAATAAGTGGTGTATGGAGAGCATGGTCGAATATGGATTGAGCGTCTCTGTATTAAAATATTTTGTACTCAGCTCCCTGCTGAATGGTGAAATTGACCTCTCAAAGAAGTACAATGATGTTCTTAAGTCAACCTTATTTTACAGATCGTGGGCATTGAAAAATCAAAAATATATGGATCATCCCGAATCCATAGCCAAAGCTGAGGAATTTAGGAATATTCTGACATTGACAACCTATGACGATGAATTGGATATAGATTATTCCAATGTGGAGGCATTTTTAAGAAACCATTTTGCTTATTTACGAGAAGTCCCGAAAGAATTGACCGAGCTATCGGTGCTTTTCAACCTTGATCTAAAAAATATTGAACGTTTTTGGCCCAGATTGTTCAGATGGGTCAGGTTTTATCCAACGAAGAAAGTCCCCGTTCACTTTCAGGAAGCAGCTCTATTGTATGAACATCTTGAACATAAAGTAGACTTAACCGGAGCACCTTTTGACAATACAATAAGAGAAAACTTTAAGAATTTTCAGGATATGGTTCAACAGAGTAGCAACTATCCCGAAGAATCCATGAAGAAGCTCTTTTATAACCAATATGGTAACACCTTCTGGTATTATTATTTTTTTGTCAAAGAACAAGAGCCCTCTAAAAAGGACGAAAAGGGATATAAAAACTAATTTAGTCTTTTAAAAATCAACATGAAATTCAACCATCCAATAGTGCTTATTTGTTTGACCATTACGATATTCTCTTGTAACAAAGTACCTAAGTCATATACTGAAGCCAAGGATACGCTTGACATCTATCCCAACTACGACGATGTTTACATTCCCTATAATATTGCCCCTCTGAACTTTCACATTTACAACGAAGCTTCTGCCTATTTGACCAAAATTTATTCAGCAAATGGAGAATCTATTTTGGTTAAAGGCCCTGATGTTCAAATAAATATAAGTGACTGGAAAGCTTTATTGAACACGAATAAAGGAAATGAACTTTATTTCGAAACATATCTAAAACAAGGCAAGAATTGGTTAAAATATCCGCGAATAATGAATCATATAGCCTCTGAACCAATAGACAAATATACCGTATACAGATATATTCAACCACTCTATACTTCGTATGAGGATATGTCCATAAATCAAAGAGACCTAGAAAGTTTTGATGTAAAGGTTCTGATTGATAACCGTATGTATTCTACTGACAGCAATCCACATTGTATAAATTGTCACTCCTTTCAGAACTATAACACTACAGGAAACATGCAACTCCACATTCGCGGAGAAAATGGTGGAACAGTTCTTGTATTTAATGGTAAACATAAAAAAGTCAATCCCAAAGCTGTGGGTCTTAAATCAGGAGCCGTATATCCATCCTGGCATCCAAAATTAAATTATATTGCCTATTCCACCAATACTATCGGACAAGATTTCCATACAAAGAATACGGACAAAGTGGAAGTCCTTGATTCAAAATCGGACTTGATTCTTTATAATGTCGAAAAAAATGAGGTCACAAAAATTACAGATACAAATGACTGGTTTGAAACGTTTCCCTATTGGAGCCCTGATGGAAATTATTTGTATTATGCGGCAGCAAAATTTAAACCCAAACAGGATAGTACCGAAGCAGAAATCCAAACGGAAACCATCATTAATTATAAGAACATTAAATACAATATCATCAGAAAGCCCTTCAATCAAAAAAATAGGACTTTTGGTGAAGCGGATACCATATTTAGTGCAGCAAATATTGGTAAAAGTGCAACATTCCCCAGAGTATCTCCTGATGGAAACTATTTGCTGTTTGCCATGGCTGATTATGGAAATTTCCATATATGGCACAAAAGCAGTGATTTATACCTAATGGATCTAAATACTCGGGAATTAAAAAACATTGATGTAATGAATAGCCCCGGTGTGGAGAGTTACCACTCTTGGTCTTCAAGCGGACGATGGATTATTTTTAGCTCCCGTAGAGAGGATGGGTCATATACTCGATTGTACATTTCTTATTTTGATAAAAATGGCAAGGCGCATAAACCATTCATTCTTCCTCAAAAAGAGCCACTATCCTACAAAAAGGCTTTCAAATCCTATAATATCCCAGAGTTTATTGTGAAGCCGGCAAACACGGACAGGCATAAACTTTTTAAAGCAGCGAATGCAAAAGCAGATGTCGCTACATTAGTGACTTATTGAAAATGACGGCATACAAGTTGCCTTTATAAAGGTATTTTTCGCAGCCCAGCTCCTTTAACGTAACCTCTTGATAGGTTTTTTCCGGAAGTTTATTCAGTTTGTCAATACTCGACATTATACTAGAATCGTTTTTTTCTTTAATGATAATAAAGGGGGCTGTTCCCGCTTTGAAAATTTGCTCCGTTGGCATTAATTGGTTCCCCTTCATACAAAAAGAATCTATCTTTTCTGGCGAGAACGGCAAAACACATTGAACCAGATTTGGATTTTTCCCTTTGGTCAGATAGGTGGACAACAAGCGCTTATGGTATTTGTCACCCATGTAGAAAACAACTCTGAAGTAGTTTTCCATGAAATGGTACTGATGCTGATAGACATGCCCCATCACTTCATAGTTGCTCCAGATGATCCCGTCCTTAGTCGTTTTTGCAGCTTGAACCAAGGCAGTATGTTCTTTGAAAAGATCCCTGCGGATTTTCAGCGCAGAAAAGTAGGTAACAATCATGAAAAACCCTGCTACCGAAACAAGTAATAGCCTGTATTGTATCATTTTGGATTCCCATTTTTCTAAAGCCAAGTTCGTCAACATGATGATGGAAAGCAAAACGGATGACGTCATTTGCCACTGGCCTTTGTAAGCTATAACCAATGCAAAAATCAGGTTGATCACGATAGCAACTAAGTAGATTTGGTTCTTTTTCAGAAACTGTAAGGCAAAAGCTTTATTACGAATAAACATCAAAACCAACGTAACCATCAATACATTCATGATGGGTATTCCAAACAACATGTTCTTGAGTTGACTCCACTTAATCAAGACCAACATCTTTAAGCCCGAGTCCATCATGGGAGCTTGCTCACCCTCCATTCGATAGAAATTTCCAGGTGCTCCAACAATAATCAGCGTCCCCAGCCAAAAGCCCAGCACAAGAAACAGCTTTTCTCCCCTAAGTTCTTTCAAATGAAAACAATAATAGATAAATAGGGACCCTGCAATGCCAACAGAGAAACTTTCCTGCAGCGAACCGACAAAAACCCCGAATACCAACAGCACGACTGATTTCAATCCAAAACCACCCTCCATCCGACTATTCTTATACAAAATCAAAAGGGCAAGAAAGGCCACGCTTGCCCATAAATAATTGACACTGAAAGCAATATTACCCAAGAAGGTGATACCTTGAATTGGGATGAGGAACCAAAGGATAATCAAGAGCAAAAATCCTTTAAAAAATACTTGCTTTTTGCTGGAGATTGTTAATTTGAACATCAACCAAAAGAAAACCAAATACATCAATGTATTCAGGATTGAATAAAGTCCTACTCCCCAAATACTGCAAAACAGTTGCACTATGGTATGAATCACAAAACGGCCATTCCAAGTCATATAAGCTACTCCTTGCGATTGCAGAGCATCTTTGATCGATGTAATTGGATGATCTGTACCTGTAAACGCCGAGAATAAATAATCGTCGTCTAGAAACAGGTTATATTGATACAATTGGTAAAATCCATAGCCTAAAATAAAAAAAGCAAGTACCCCCAAAAACGTGTTTCTCATTTGGGATGGTGTACGTTGAAGCATGAATCAGTAGATTTTGAGGAATGGGATGGCCAAATGTAGCAAAAAAACCACATATTGAAGCTCCTCGCCGTAAGCAGCGTGGAATGCGCGCCCGGAATTCAATAAATCCGCTCCCCTACCGCAATCTTTAACCGCTGCAGGTTCACCGTATAGTCTATCTTCGTTTTAAACAACACCAGCTTGCTTTCTGAAACCGCCGTGTAGCTGTCCAGCAAATCAAGGTTGGTGACGGTGCCGGCCTTGTAGCTGACTTCAGCCAGATTATACGCCTGCATGGCTTGCTGAAGTTGAAGTTCCGACTGCTTCACTTTTTTCAGCGCAGCCTCGGCATTGGCACGAGTTTCCACGATTTCATTGGTGATGCTGCGACGAAGCAACTCGGTTTCCAGTTGATTTCCTTCCAGATCGGCATTCGTCTGAATCTTCGTGTATTTGGAACGGTTAGCATCGAAAATGGGCACTTTCAATCCCACACCGATGGAGAAGTTCAGTTTCCCGACATCTTCGAAATCTGAATTCAGATAGCCGTTTTTATAACCACCCGAAGCGTTGAAATTGAGCGACGGATTGTTTTGAACCTGGATGACATTCAACCGCAATTTGGTGAGCGCTTCCTTCTGAAGGGCAATTTTCATTTCATACCGATTGGCAAATGCTTGGCTACAAAGTGTATCGACAGAAGGCAAGAATTGCTGTAGTTCAATTTCCTTTTTCAACAGGTGCGAACTGCCCTGTGGCTTCCCCAAAAAGGAATTTAGTTGGCTGAAATAGATTTGCAAAGACGTCTGCAAGTCCGTCTTTTGATTTTCCAACGCCGACATCCGCACCTTGGTTGTCAATATCTCATATTGGGTGGCTGAACCCGACGCCGCCTTTTTCTGGACAAACTGCAGGTGCTCGTTCAACGTGTTCAGCTGATCGTCTTTGATTTGAATGGCTTCCTGCAAATAGCAGATGGTGTAGTAGTTTGCCATCACCACCGTGGACAATTGCTGCTTGATCTGTTCAACCGACAGTTTGACCATATCCTTGCTCCCCTTACTTAAAACCACATTCTTCGAAGTCTTACCGAAATCGTAGATGTTCTCACTGACCGTAAAAGCGGCATTGTACATATCGGCAGGATACAAATTCAGGTTTTTGCCACTGAATGTAATCGTGCTGATCGGACCAATCCTGTTGTAAGATGTGGAGAAATTAACATCCGGCAGATAAGCAGTTTTCGTCAGGTCAATTTTTGCATCGGCCGAAATCAACTCCTTTTCCGCCTTCTTCAAAGATGGATAATCGTTTAGTACTGAATTCAATATGCCTGAAAGCGTCAACGAATCGCCAGTTGCGTTTTGTCCCTGCATGAAAGCAGCGGGAACCAGCAACAACAAAACCATGTATTTCCGTAACTGTTTCATATTCTATCTATTGTATTTGAGCTTTTTGAGCCATTTTCTTTTTTGAATGCATTAATATAATTGGAATAAAGCAGATAGTCGTTATGCCGGCCGCAATCAGAAAATCATCGTTAATTCCCTGAATAAACGCCTGTGAACTGACGTGCGACATGATGATACTTTGACTCTGCTTCGTTGCCGTAGCCAATGATGATCCTGCATTGTGCTGGATATAGGTGGCCAGATTGCGTGCCGTATTCTGAAAAACCTGTGAACCCGATTCTATGGAGCCGCCGAAAACCTGCGCGTGGAAATTAACCCGGCCAGCCAGTAAGGTCGACAAGAAGGCCACACCCATACTTCCACCGATCTGACGAACGGTATTGCTGATACCCGATGCCTGAGCCATCTTGTCGCGGGGAATGGTCGATAGCGACAATGCACTTATCGGTGTAAAGATTAGTCCCATTCCGAATCCACGAATGTATAATGTCGTCATGATGAACGAATGTTCCGTCAGAAACGACAAGTTAGAATTCATTAGAAAGCTTAAAATCAACAAACTAATCCCAATAAACAGGGGGATTTTCGGATTAACTTTATCGGAGAACCTACCTGCAATGGGAGAAACAAAGCCTTGGATGATACCGACAGGCAGAAATACCGAACCTGATTGCAAGGCAGTGTAACCCATCGAGTTCTGCAGGTAGAGAGGAAGCAGGAACGTGCTACCGAACATGCCCATTCCAAACAGGAGCATAATGGCATTGGCCAAACCGAAATTCCGGTTCTTCAGCAAACGCAAATCGAGCAATGGATAATCTGTAGTGAATTCTTGAATGAGAAAGACAGTCAGCGCTACGCCGGATATGGCAAAACAGGCCAAAATGTAGGGAGCATGCCAGCCTGCTGAATTGGTTGCAGCATTGCCTTCGGACAGAGCGTAAAGCAATACCGGCAGAAAAATGATGACCGAAATGAATCCCACATAATCAAATTTACTGGCATTTGGATGGATGAATTCTCGCTGAATGATCACGGTAAATGCCAATGCAACAATTCCAACCGGTATGTTCACATCAAAAATCAATTGCCAACTGAAATTATCCACCAGATAGCCACCAATCATCGGCCCAAAGGATACGGAAGCGGCTGAAGCAATGGCCCAAAAGCCCAATGCCAATCCACGTTGATGCGGTGGAAACTCGCGGGTGATGATGGCCATACCCAGCGGCTGAACGGCACCTGCCCCCAATCCCTGAATGATTCTGGACATTATCAACGTCGTTTCATCGTTGGACAAACCACAAAGCAGTGAGCCAAGCGTAAACAAGAACAAGCCCCAGAAATACATTTTCTTATAGCCGAACTTGTCGGCCAGCCAACCCGAAGCCGGCAACATCGCTGCCATCGAGAGCATATATGCCGTGATCACCCACTGAATGGTGGACAATCCTACCCCGAAGGACGACATGATCTTGGGCAGACTTACATTCACAATGGTACTGTCGAGTACCGCCATGAACGTTCCGAGCATGACGTTTCCCAATACGAACCATTTGTAATACTGGCTTTTGGGGTGAAACAATGAATCACGGGTTCGCAGTTTTCGGCGAATCCGGTGTGATATTGAAACGGGCTTCATCCTTTAACGTACAATTTTAACGACTGCCGACATTCCTGTCATCAAACGGTAGGAAGTCACTTTTTCACCACTTTCAACGCTGTCGATCGAAATCTTAATGGGAACACGCTGAGTGACCTTTGTGAAGTTTCCCGAAGCATTGCTCGCCGGAATCAGGGAGAATTGGGAAGCAGTCGTTGAACCAAGCAGAAAGATTTTTCCGGTAAAAGTCACACCAGGATAGGTATCCAGCGTGAAATTTGCCGATTGACCCAGATGCAGTTCGCCCATTTTGGTCTCCTCTATATAAACCGTCACCCAGAATTTCGAATTGTTGTTGATGGTATAAATGGACTGCCCCGGATTGGCAATGTCGCCCGGGAGCAACCAACGTTTTGCAACAACACCGTCCACCGGCGCATACATGCGCGTATTTTTCAATTGGGTATTGATCAGTTCAATCTGCGTTTGCGAAGATGAAACGGACACTTCAGCACTTTTAATCAGCGTTTTGGAAACCGAAACTTGAGCTTGTGAAGCAGCATACTGTGCTTGAGCTGTTTCAAGCGCCTTTTTCATATGGTCGAACTGCTCTTTCGTTTGTACACCGCCTGAATACTGCGTTTTAGCCCGGTCGAAATCTTCCTGTGCACGCTCCACATTGATTTTTTGAATGTCAATATTCTTCAGGTCAAATTCATATTTGGCCTCCGCCTGTGCTTTGCCAGCTAGTGACTGAATTTTGCCGGAAAGAACTTGCTGTTTTTGAGCCATCAAATCCGAACTATCCAGTTCAGCCAATAATTCACCCTGCTTGACTGAATCGCCTTCCTGAGCATAAATCCGTATGATTCGTCCCATGATTTTCGGGCTGACCGTCACAATATCGGATGTGACTAGGGCATCATCCGTTTTGATGTACTTAGAATAACCTATATACCAATATGTTCCACCCGTTAAAACCAATGCAATCACCATAACCAGCGGAATGTATTTCTTCCATTCCATTTTCTTTTTCGTTGTCATACCTACTACCTGTTAATTCATTATTTCGTTTAAAATATCGCGTACTTTTTGCGACGATTCCAGCAATTCCGCTCTTTTCTGCAGATCGAGCTGCTTGATTCGTTGCTGCATATCTTCACTTACATCCTTTGCAATCTTATCGTGATTTTCCTTTCCTTTTTTCGTCAATCGGATGTTGATGATCCGCCTGTCGTTCGGATCATCAAGCCTTTCCACTAGGCTCTCAGCTATCAACTTATCAATCTGAGCAGTAACATGGGGTTTGGGCATTTGAAGTTTACATCCGATTTCGGACATGGAGAGCATTTCGCTTCGGTAAAGGAGTTTGAGAACCCACCATGAAACAGGGTTCAGCGTTGTCTTTGTCCGAATGGAATGCCTTAGGACTTTTGAAATCATGGGACTGATGAAAAACAAATTGTCTACGATTCTTTCAATCGGATTTGCTTCGTTTTCATTCATAGAATTGAATTTTTTAAAATTGGTTACAAAAGTATAACTATTTTAATAATATAACTAACTGAAGTCAAAAAAAAAACGCTAATAACCTTTTTTCAGATTATTAGCGTTTTAGAATGTGGTACCACCAGGAATCGAACCGGGGACACACGGATTTTCAGTCCGATGCTCTACCAACTGAGCTATGGTACCATCTCTTTAGCGGGCACAAAAGTACGATTCATTTTTGAATATACCAAGACTTGAACCCACTATTTTCCGCCAAAAGCGGTTTTTATGTTGGAGAAACTAAATCGTTTTTCTATCTTTGCACCGCATTTAGCTCGGGATGTAGCACAGTTGGTAGCGCGCTACGTTCGGGACGTAGAGGTCGGAAGT
>Ga0209430_1001553_pt1 | contig 16731 bp, 14 predicted proteins | sample BarGraIncub1133A_FD_184504 | JGI IMG/M metagenome (GOLD analysis project Ga0209430, IMG submission 184504) | Arctic peat soil microbial communities from Barrow, Alaska - Barrow Graham LP Incubations 11-33A (SPAdes) (version 2) | ecosystem: Environmental > Terrestrial > Soil > Wetlands > Peat... | reverse complement strand
CGCGGCCTGCCATAATCTGGACAAAGTGCCTAAGGCATAATCACTAAAAACTAATATTAAAATAAAAATCAAGAGCCTCTGCCTTGCAACGGGGACTCTTTTTGCTCTATAATGAATCCATTCAGTTTTCATTCACATTTCGTTATGTTTTCACTCACAATCTGTTCCAGTCCAAGAAAGAAAAGAAATGGGAGGAATATTATGAAGAAATTAGCACTACTACTATCATTTGTTATGTTGACATCGGTGTTTGCCACCGCCTGTGCAGGCACGGCCAAGACGGATACAACGACTGCCCCGACAACCAAAGCCACTGATGCCGCTGCCACAACAACCGCTGCGGGTACTGATGCGACAGCCGCAACCACTTCACCTGCTGTTGCACAGGACCTTGTTGTCAACATCGGGCCTGATCCGGACACCATTGATCCGGCACTCAACTCCGCAGTTGACGGCGCAACACTTATCATTCATGGTTTTGAAGGTCTGTACACATTGGATAAAGATGGCGTACCGATTCCCGGCCAGGCAGCATCCGTCGTAATAAGCGATGATGGTCTGACATATACCTTTACACTCCGTGACGGTCTTAAGTGGAGCGACGGTACGGCTCTGACAGCCAAAGATTTCGTATATTCATGGAATCGTGCCATTGCCCCTGAAACAGCAGCTGATTATTCTTACATGTTTGATGTCATCAAAGGCTTTGCAGACAGTAAGCTTGACGTTACTGCGACAGATGACAAGACCCTGGTTGTTGTTTTGAATGCCGTAACACCTTATTTCCTTGAACTTACAGCTTTCCCGACATACTCACCGGTTCGCGAAGACATCGTTACTGCCAATCCTGAAGGATGGGCGATTGATGTCGCAACATATATCGGCAACGGCCCATACAAAATGACCGAGTGGGTTCCGGGATCCTATATGCTTTACACCAAGAATGAAAATTATTGGGATGTTAAGGCACTCGGACCTGATTCCATTAAGTTTGTCCTCATGGCAGACGATGTTGCTATTTTGAACGCATTTGTCAACGGTGACATTATGTTTGCCGACACCATGCCCAACGATGAAATCCCGGCATGGCAGGATAAGCCGGAGTTTCATAAAAACGGACAGCTCGGAACATATTATGTCAGCTTTAACGTGACCAAGGCTCCCCTTGACAACGTAAAAGTTCGTGAAGCACTGACTCTTGCTATTGACCGCGACTTTATTGCGACCAATATCGGCAAGGCCGGTCAGATTCCTGCCGGTGCCTATGTGCCGGTCGGTTTGACTGATGCCGATCCCGCGAAACAGTTCCGTGATGTAGGCGGCAATTATTACGATCCTACAGCAGCCGGTAATGCTGCCAATCTTCAGAAGGCCAAAGATCTTCTTGCCGAAGCCGGATATCCGAACGGCGAGGGTCTCCCGAGTATTGAGTATGTATACAACACAGGAACAGGCCACCAGCAGATTGGTGAAGCACTGCAGAACATGTGGGCCCAGATCGGCGTTAAAGTTGATCTCGTTTCTCAGGAATGGGCTACTTTCCTCAATACCCGTAAGAACGGCGATTACCAGATCGCAAGAAACGGCTGGCTTGGTGATTACAATGATCCCATTTCTTTCCTTGATATGTGGGTCACCGGCGGCGGCAACAACGATGCACAGTGGAGCAATCCTGATTATGACGCACTGATCAAAAAGATCAAGTCAAGCTCTGATCAGACAGAGAGAATGGCTCTTATGCACCAGGCAGAAGACCTCATTTTCGCCGACTGGATGCTTTGCCCGATCTATTATTATGTTGATATTTATCTGCAGTCCACAAAGCTCGAAGGCACATGGTCTTCTCCTCTTGGTTATAAGTACTTTATGTATGCCAAGATCGTAGCCTAAGCTGTTCGATAACTGTTAATGTCTTTGTCAACTGAATACGATTAGAGGCGGCTGCAGCTGAACTTACATGGGTTCAACTGCAGCTGCTTCTTTTTACATGACATGCAGTATGTTGAGAAATGAGCAGCAGACCGGGGGATATCCACTGTTTTTGAGAAGATAAAAGTCCTTTGCCTTGACACGTATTCATTCTCCACGTAATGTAGTATGTAATTATATTTGTGTCCATTCACCCTTGTCACCTGCTGATATGATATGTAAGACAACAAAGGAGTCAAAATTGATGACGTCATGTAATCACCACCCTACCTTCAAAATCAAAATGCTTTTTGCGCGCACGACCGTATATATATGTAAAAACTGCGGAGCCGAGCTCGAAATGACCGTCCAAACCAAGACGATCAGTAAAATTATCAACGCCCTTACGATCGGCGTTCTTGTATATCTGGCGCTGAACGGCAACTTCTCCAAAACACAATCCAGCACCAACTCGACGCTTCTATATTTTGCAGCCATGGCCGGTATCGTAGCAGCCTATTTAGTTCTGCAGGCTCTGCTGATGACATTTGGAAAATTCGATGAGATTGAGTCTGACCAAACGATTTCGGGAACCTCCATAACCACAGATGCTTCCGATACTGCCGATACATCCGATACCGGATCGGACCAGCAATCCGGCGCGGATTCTACTGCCCCTAAATCACAGTACACACAGGAGCAGCTGGAACTGATGGCCCTGTATGAATCCTATGCCAAACTGGACCGCGAAGAAAACGGGGAGAATCCCGGCAACACAGATATGCCGGCTGCAGAAGTCCCTGTTCCAGAGGAAGATACCTGCGAGCACGTTCCTGCAAAGAACTGGAAGAATTATATCCCGGGCGTTTATGATTTCAAATGTGATAAATGCGGCAAGGTAATCACTTTTTCAGTTACTCGTAAAAAGAGGCTTAATCTGATCCTGCTGGCATTTTCCACAATTATCCTTATGGCCAGCTTTACAAGCCAGAACATACCTTTCTGGGGAATATTACTTATGGCAGTGGGCGTTGCAATTGTCTGCTCGTTTGTACAATATTTCTTCGTTAAAAATTCGGTATTCGAAATTAAGAAATAACACATTCACTATCCTGTCATTTGCCAAAAGCAGGAGCCTGGTTCACCAACGTGAACCAGGCTCCTGCTGTCGAATTGCGCGCCCGGACGCCCAGGCCGGGAAAAGTCCTATACTTCTTCCATAAAGCCCGCAGAAGGCACGCCAAGGGCCGAATTCAGCCTCGCCCAGTAATTTGCCTGTGCCGCTGTGCTGGCCAATATGACAATTTTCCTTCTTGTAAAGGTATCGACATCAGCATACTTGTCAGCCATTTTGAGGGAAGCATACTTATAGGCGCACCTTCGGGTCAACAGCATAAAGGTAGTCATCTATATAGTTGCCGATCCGGTCCTGAATCAGGGCTTCCGCAGTCAGCGCAATACGGCCGGTGCGAACCGACTGGTACTGCAACGGCATATACTGACTTAAAAGTGTCAGCGGGATCTGTGCTTCATTGATGTTTTTAATCAGGGTGCTGATAGACGCATCGACTTTCGAGTCGGGCAAATAATAGCGCGCTCTGTCGGAGTAGCTGAACTTCCTGGCAAAATGAAGCTCCCACGCATTACCGTGATAGTGCTTCTGCCAGTTCTTCGGCTGATCAAGCATAGCCTGCTCAAATACTTCCTGAAAATTGGAGAACTGACAGCTTTTGCCGAAATACAGTTCCTTTTCCATCATCTCAAGTGAGAAAAGTGCTTCACGCAGTCCAAATGTCAGAGCGGGTCCGACCTTTAGGATTGCGATACCGTCTTCAACCATCGCACGCAAGGCTTCTTTGGGCTGATAATCTGTGGAGTGGCCTTCAAACACGCCCTGCGGCCAGTCTTTCAGGGATTCCGCAAGCTCTGCCGCTTTTTCCCGGTCATAGACAAATACATCGCTGTCGCCGAACTCAACACCCGGCTGAACGACAAGTCCGATGACACGCTTCCAGGCTTCGCCGAGGCCGTTTACCTTATAGGCTTGCTCGAAAGCGGCCAGGGTTTTTTGGCAATCGGCCGGACGGGTGACGTTGATGCCTTCTTCGTGCTCCTGTGCTCCTCCGGGAATAGGAACTTCACTGCCAATAATATAGACCGGCGAAGGGGCATCCGGATGTTTTTCCAGACGGGCTGCATAAGCCGCCTCGGCAGCAACGCAGAGACGGGCCCCGCGGCGGGCGATCACGGCATCACTGAGCTGCGACGAAGTATCGTCGTCCAGAAGACGCATGGAAGTATCCAAGTGAATTTTGGTGAAGCCGGCAGCAACATACTGCCGTACCAGTTCTTCCGCAAAAAGCATTGCTTCCGCTTCCGGCTGATTCGAGCGGGTAAGCGGGCCGAGATGGTCGCCTCCCAGGATCACCTTATCCATCGAAAAATTCATCTGTGCGGCAATCTCTTCGACGTATGTGACAAACATCTCAGGTGTCATGCCGGTGTATCCGCCGTTCTGGTCGACCTGGTTGGCCGTTGCTTCAATAAGCGCCGGCTGTCCGGACGATGCGGCACGCTGCATGACGGCTTTAAGGACATGCTTATTTGCAGTACATGCGGAGTATATTCCCACGGGATGGCCGGACTTCTGCAGTCTGACCAAATCCAATAAATAATTATCCATTTTTTTCCTCCTGAATTTGATTGATTTTCTTATTTAATGACGCCCTTCTTCAAAATGATATTGGCATACAGGGCAGCCTCACTTGTGGTTATTACAGCATACGATTTTGCAGCACGGTCGTAGAAATCAAAGCGGGGGATCGATATTTCGCGAAGTCCGTCTTTCTCGTGCTTTTTACCGATTTCCCTGTATGTGTCCCAGATTTCAGGAAGGTACGGATCGCCGGGTGTAACAGCCATTAAGGTTGCAGGATGATCTACATAGGTATCCAGCGGCATAAACTGCAGTATGGCGTCAAGAATTTCCGGAATGCCGTGCCCGTCGAGGCGGACGACGCGCGATGGATGACCTAATCTCGGATAGTTTCCGTCGGCGATAACAATTTCGTCGCTGTGTCCCATTTCCATCAATATTTTTAAGAGTTCAGGTGTAAGTATGCTTGGAATTCCTTTTAGCATTTTCTTTTCCTCCTATTATTTGGTGATTGTTCCGTCGATATCCCACAAATCTTCCCAGCTTTTCGCATCCGGCCAGAGAAATACTTGTCCTTTTACTAACCGGCATCCGCAGTCAGCACTGCGAATACTCTGCATTTCGGCTGCCGTAAGCGGATCTTCGGTGATGCATCGAAGATTATTTGCGTAATTTTTTTCGTGGACCGAAAAAGGAATCGGAATCTGTCCGCGCTGTACAGCCCACTTAAGACAGATCAAGGCAGGATGCACGTTATGTGCTTTGGCTGCTTCCACAACGGCAGGCAGTTCGGTATCTACAACATCTGTCTCGGTTTTGTCACGATCAGGGCGGTTTGGAGATCCGATTGGGCTGTAACCTATCGGCAGGATATTGCGTTCGACGCAGTAGTCAAATAATTCTGCCTGCTGGAAACTTGGATGAATTTCCATTTCAATAGCGGCCGGCTTGATCCTGCACAAGGGAAGAACTGCTTCCAGTTTGGGAATTGTCATGTTGGACATACCAATATAACGGACAAGGCCCATATCGACAAGGCTCTCCATCTGTCTCCATGTCGCCATGAAGCGGACAACGGAGAAAGGCTTGGAATCGGGGTTTCTTGCATCACCGGAGGCAAATGGGGCATGAAAATTCGGGAAAGGCCAATGGACAAAATACAGGTCTACAGCGTCAAGCTGTAGGTCTTTAAGTGTTTTTGCACAGGAAAGCAGAACGTCTCCCCTGCCGTGCATATTATTCCACACTTTGGATGTGATAAAAAGTTCTTCGCGCTTAACTGTGCCTTCTTCAATAGCGTCAGCAAAAACTTGGCCGATCAGGTCTTCGTTTCCGTACACGGCTGCGCAGTCAAACATGCGGTATCCGAAGCGGACCGCACCTGCGGCTGCATCAGCAATCTGTGCTGCAGTAAAGCGATCTGATCCAAATGTACCCATACCAATGCCGGGGATTTTTTCGCCTGTAAAAAGAGTCTTTTTCGGTATTTTGCTAGGATCGATAAAATCTGTCATTTTTACACCTGCTTTCTTATTCGTTAATCAATAGAATCTTTCCGTGAACCTGGGATGGATCTTTATATAGTGCAAAAGCCTCGTCAGCTTTTGACATAGGGAACTTCCTGAATATCAGTTCTTCATCAAATGCCAGCTGTCCGGCCACATGACCGTCCGGTGAAAAAAGAGCACCTTGCAGGCGGGGGTACCGACATCAATTCCCAATAACCACTTCTTCATGCCTTTTCTCCCCCTTATTGTCTTTTTTGTACCGATTCGCCCAGCTGTAACCGTGTGGAAAGAGCAACTATGCCTGCCTCTTTGGAACCGCTGCCGGAAAGCCGTTCCAGCATCCTAGAAGCAACTTGTTCGCCAATCTCTTCAAGCGGCTGTGTGATGATAGTTAGCCTTGGCTTAATAACCCGGGACAATTGAAGATTGTCAAAACCGATGATCGAAAGTTCATTCGGCAACTTGATGCCGGCTTCGTTAATAGCAATAATGGCTCCGAGAGTCATTTCGTAGTTCGTTACAAAAACGGCTGTCATGCCGGCATGTTCTGAAAACAGCCGGTTCATACTTTCATGACCGCCGTGCACGGAATAATCACTGAAGGAAATATAGCTGCTGTCATGCTCCAGACCACTCTTTTCATATGCCTGCTGATATCCGACAAGACGCTGACGTGATGTGAATACATCGGCCGGTCCGACAATGATTCCGATTTTCCGGTGTCCGTTTTCGATGAGGTACCGGGTTGCGTCTTCTGCTGCCCTTACGTTATCCACAACAACAGCATCAACTACGTCCTTCAGGTTTGCTATCGAACGGTCAAAGAGAACAACCGGAAGATCTTTGTCGAGTGCCGGTTTCAGATGACTTCCGTCTTTACAGACAGGCATATTTATAATTCCGTCGACGTGCTTCCGGACAAGAAACTGTACAGCTTCTTTTTCAAGAGTTTCATTTGTATTGCAGTCGCAGATAATAACGCCGTAACCGCTTTTGCGCAGGATGTCTTCGATGAGCGTAATAATCGTCGCGACAAAAGTATTATTCAGCTCGGGAATGATGACTCCGATCGTTTTGGATTTACTTGTTTTGAGGCTCCTGGCAAATTCGTTAACAGTAAACTGAAGGTCGGAAATCGCCTTTTCAATGGCCATACGGTTCTGCTCTTTTACTTTACCGCCATTTAAGTATCTGGATATTGTAGCCAGTCCGAGTCCGGTTTGTCTGGCAATATCTTTCATTGTTGCAGCCATTTTTTCTCCTGTTCCATCCGGATGCAGTATGGTAACTGTATCGGCGAATGAATTTCGGTAACGTTTCCGTTTTATAGAGATTATCATTTTCAAAAGCCTGTGTCAACAGCATAACACAATAATTCACGGATGATTTCAGGGATGATTTTTCTGTGTTTCATAATTTGTCTCCTTGTTTCTATTTTCCCGGCAGACTGTTAAAATGATTATATTATGACAGGTAAAATTATCGTCCCTTCACGACCTGCCTTTGGAATATGCCTGCCGGGAGTAATCATGGAAGAAATCAATGTATCTGTACCTGTCAGGAAAATGAATCAGGAAATGCTGGATGCACTGGCCGATATTACGCCGGAAGAACAGCGGCTTCTATCCGGAAATCCTGTGGATATGGCAAATTACGCGTCCGGAAAAGTCTTCGTTATCGACAGCGCCAAAATGCTTGAAAAAGGCAAGCTGATTGCCATTCGTCCGCACACGCGTTTCGCTGATTTTCCGCGGCACATGCATAATTACATTGAAATCATGTATATGTGCAGCGGCAGCACAACGCACATAATCAATGACACCACCACGATCACGCTTCAGGCCGGAGAGCTTCTGTTCCTGAATCAGCACGCCAGCCACGAGATCCAAAAAGCGGGAGCCGATGATATTGCGGTTAATTTCATCGTATTGCCGCAATTTTTTGATGTGGCTTTTTCCATGATCGGATCCGATAACCTGCTGCGCAATTTCCTCATCAGCAGCCTGAGACAGGACAGCGACGAGATAAGCTATCTGCATTTTCAGGTCGCGGATATTTTGCCTGTGCAGAATCTTATGGAGAATCTGGTGTGGAGCATTGTCAATCACCAGCCCAATAACCGCCTGATCAACCAGACAACCATGGGGCTTCTTTTTACGGTCCTGCTCAATCATACGGAAAGGCTGGCCGTACCCGTCACGCAGCGGTACGACAACGCGCTTGTCCTCGGTGTCCTGCGTGAGATTGAGGAAAACTACAAGACAGTCAATCTTTCCGATCTCGCAGCTGCCCGGGGAATCTCCCTTTCGTATCTGAGCCGGCTGGTCAAGCTGACAACGGGCAGCACATATACCGTCCTTCTTCAGAACAAGCGGCTGTCCAAGGCCGCGCAGCTCCTCCGTGAGACCCGGCTGCCGGTACAGGACATTATTGAGGCAGTAGGTTATGACAATACCAGCTATTTTTACCGCATATTCAAAATAAAATTCAGCACAAACCCGAAGGTATACCGCGATAGTTGAATTTTGTATGGACTATGTCAAATAAGGACGTGATTTTTTTACAAATCACGTCCTTATTTTTATGTTTATCCGATCTATAATCGAAGTATGAACACATACCGGTCTGGGGACAAGGATCTTCCGGCTGCCCGTGCAGCCATCAAAAATAATTTTGCTATCACAAAATTCGAGCTATTACAGGAGGAAACACTATGAGCACACGTTTTGAACAAGCCAAACTGCGATACAAAAGCCTCGGTGTCGATGTAGACGCCGCCCTTTTGGCACTTGCATCCACACCGATAAGCATTCACTGCTGGCAGGGAGATGATGTCACAGGTTTTGAAAATGTCGGGGCAGCGCTTTCGGGGGGGATTCAGACCACAGGCAATTACCCCGGGAAAGCACGCAGTCCCGCAGAACTGATGGCTGATTTTGACAAAGCCATAAGTCTGATCCCCGGCAAAAAGCGCATCAATCTCCATGCGAGTTATGCAATTTTCGAAGACGGCAAGGCTGACCGTGACCAGCTGGAACCGAAGCACTTTGCCAAATGGGTAGAATATGCGAAGTCCCGCGGAATCGGCATTGATTTTAATCCGACCTATTTCAGCCACCCTATGGCTGCAGACGGACTGACACTCTCTCATCCTGACGAAAAAATCCGTACATTCTGGATCAACCACGGCATTGCGTGCCGTCGTATTGCGGCTTCCATTGCCAAAGAACTCGGCAGTCCTGTACTCTTAAACGTATGGATTCCGGACGGCTTCAAAGACGTTCCTGCCGACCGGCTCAGTCCCCGCCTCCGCCTGAAAGACAGCCTTGACAAAATTTTTGCTGAGAAGCTGGACGGTGTTATTGACTGCGTTGAGAGCAAAGTATTCGGTATCGGCGTCGAATCCTATACAGTCGGAAGCAATGAATTTTACATGAGCTATGCCGCCATGCACCCCGGTGTATACAATCTTCTGGACAACGGCCATTATCACCCGACAGAAGTCGTAAGTGACAAGATTCCGAGCCTTCTCGCTTTTTTCGATAAGGTGCCCCTTCACGTAACCCGCCCGGTTCGCTGGGACTCCGATCATGTTATTCGCCTTGATGATGAAACCAAAGAAATCTGCAAGGAGATCGTCAGAAATGACGCCCTCGGCAAAGTGCTCATCGGCCTTGATTTCTTTGATGCATCGATCAATCGTGTCGCCGCCTGGGTCATCGGTGCCCGCAACATGGAAAAAGCGCTGCTGTATGCCCTTCTTGAGCCAAATGAGCACATGAAAAATCTTCAGAATGCAGGCAAATTCACAGAACTTCTTATGTTCCAGGAAGAAATCAAAACCTGCCCCTTCGGCGATATCTGGGAGCATTACTGCGAAAAACAGGGTGTGCCCGTCAACGAATCCTGGTTTGCCGAAGTCCAGGAATATGAGTCGGAAGTACTCTTCACGCGCAAATAAAAACACCTCGGCGCGCCTCTTTTGCGCCATTAACATGTCCTTCCGTGCACCCTCTTGCACTCTTCGTTCTCTCCTCTTTGTGAAAAACCGTCCCATAAACAGCTTTCAAGCTGCAGCAGGGACGGTTTTTTCGTTGTCAGGCTTTTATCTTCCTGACGTCATGAATCGCATTCTCATAATATGCGATTTTCCAGTCAAGCTTATCCAGATAACTCTGGAATTCCGCCATTTTTGCTTCGACTTCTTTGCGCTGGGCACAGAACATGGCAAGACGCTTCTCGAGAGTCTCATCGCCTTCCATGCACCAGCCGACAAATTCCCTGATGTCCCTGATCGACATTCCGGTATTTTTCAGGCACTGAATCATCGCAAGCCATTCAAAATCGCTGTCCTTGAAACACCGCGCCCCCGAAGGTGTGCGTTCAACAAAGGGCAGCAGTCCTTCTTTTTCATAATATCGTAAAGTAAAAGCTGAAAGGCCTGTTTTATCAGCTGCCTTGCCAATTGAATATCCCATAGTCAACCTCTTATTATTATTTGCAGATTTCGTCAAGCTCGACCTGAAGTGTCTTAAGGTCGTCGCGGATATGGATCTTCTGCGGGCAGGCAGCCTCACACAAACCGCATTCGGTACAGTTCTTCGCCCTGTATTTATCTTCCATTGAAGTGCCCCAGTCCCAACGGACCTGTCCTTTGTTCCCATATATTCCATACATATTCCAGGTCTTGAAATTGTAAGGAATATCAATACCGAAAGGGCAGGGCATACAATACCGGCATCCGGTGCATCCATTATTGACACGAGTTACAAGCGTCTGTCTTACCGCTTCAACCGCTGCGGATTCTTCCTTGTTCAGCGGTACAAAATGTGAGAATGTCTTGATATTATCTTCTACCTGTTCCATGGTCGACATGCCGCTCAGGATAACTTTGACATTCGAAAGCCCGCCTACCCAGCGAAGCGCCCAGGATGCGGTTGACACTTCCGGGTTGACCTTATGAAAAATCGAAGTAATGTCCTCCGGGAAAGCTGCAAGTGAACTTCCCTTGACAGGTTCCATAACAATAACCGGAATCCCCAGCTTTTCGGCAAGAAGATAACCTTTCATGCCCGCCTGCTCCTCAACATCCATATAATTCAGCTGGATCTGGCAGAAATCCCACTTGCGGTATTTGATGATTTCTTCAAATACCGGGTAGTCATCGTGAAATGAGAATCCGAAATTCCGGATACGCCCCTGTGCCTTGAGCTGCTCGCAATATTCGATGACGCCAAGATCCACCATTCTTTTCCAGGATTCCTTACCGAGCGAATGAAGCAGATAAAAATCCAGGTAATCCTTATCGAGCCGGGTCATCTGGCTCTCAAAAAGCCGATGGGCATCCTCGATTGTCTTCACTTCCCAACAAGGAAGCTTCGTCGCAAGGAAATAACTGCTGCGGTCATATTTGTTGAGTACCCTTCCGGTTAAAGGTTCGCTGGCGCCGTCGTGGTATGGATATGCCGTATCAAAATAATTCACGCCGGCATTATATGCCGCGTCAAGCATTCTCTCCGATTCAGGCTCATTGATTTTACCGTTCCCGAGAGTCGGAAAACGCATGCAGCCAAACCCCAAAAGGGAAGTATCAATCCCTATGTTATCTATCCTTCTATGTTCCATGACGAAAATCCTCCTGTTGTATTGTTTTAAAAAACGAATTCATTTTAATAGCATTATAAAACCTAGAGTTTGCTCGAAGTCAAGAAAAAGGCTGAACAAATTGGTTTTGCATGATAATTGTCTGATCCGATCCGGTCCGGCATCGGCAAAGAATTCTACAGGCCAAATCCTGCCCTTGGAATATAGTGCCCTGTATTCCCTGTAATGTTTTTGTCGCTGTCGACTACCATCCTGCCTCTCAGATAGACGCTTTCTATTCTCCCGGTAACAGGTACTCCCTCAAACGGCGCATAGTCCGCTTTCGATATCTGGCTGGCTGCGCGGATTGTGTCGGAACCCTCCGGGTCATATACTGCGATATCCGCATCACTGCCTGCCGCCAGGCAGCCTTTACCGGGATATAATCCGTACAGTTTCGCAGGGTTCTCGGAAAGCAGACGGCACATCTGCTGCAATGTAATCCGTTTTGTCCTTACTCCACTGGAATAAAGAAGGACCGCCCGCGTTTCAACCCCGGGCATCCCGCCGGGAATCTTTGTGAAATCCTGTATTCCAAGTTCCTTTTGTCCGGTTGTGAAACTGCAGTGGTCTGTGGATACTGTCTGTATCCGGTTATCGCCAAGCGCACTCCACAGGCAATCCTGGTCATCTTTTTTACGAAGAGGCGGAGCAATCACATATTTTGATCCCTCAAAACCGGGAAGTTCATATACGCTGTCATCCAGAAGAAGATACTGAGGGCATGTTTCCACATATACCTTCTGTCCCCTCTCCCTTGCCTGTTCGATGGCTCGAAAGCCTTCCCTCGAAGTCAGATGGACGATGATGACCGGTGTATCGGCGATCTGCGCAATACGAAGCAGCCGGTTGACAGCCTCGGCTTCCGCAGCGGCCGGCCGGGTAACCGGATGGCTGCCAACACCCATGTGACCGAGTGACTTTTGTTCCTCAATAAGGGCCTCAATGATACCGCTGTTTTCACAGTGGACCCCGGCAATTCCTCCGACGGCCTTCAGTTCCTTGAGGATCTGGTATATTTCCTTATCATTTACTTTCATTGCATCATATGTCATATATAATTTGAAAGAAGTGATTCCCAATTTCATCATTTCATTCAATTCGTCGCTGACCCCGGTATTCCAATCGGAAATAGACATATGAAACCCGTAATCGCACGATGATTTCCCTTGCGCCTTCCGGTTCCAGTTGGCATAGGCCTCCTTAAGGCTTTCCCCATGGTACTGGGTGGCAAAATCAATGATCGTTGTCGTCCCGCCGGCGAGAGCCGCCCGTGTTCCGGATGCAAAATCATCTGCCGTTACCGTTCCTGCGACTTCCAGGTCAAAGTGTGTGTGGGCATCTATAAAACCCGGAAACAATAATTTGCCTGTTACGTCAACTATCACTGCGTCTTCGGCGGATAATCCGTCACCTGTTTCTATAATCGTATCACCGTCGATGAGAATGTCTGCTTTCCGGCATTCTTCACCGGAGACAATTGTGCCTCCTCTAAGTATCAATTTCATAGTGAGTGACCTCCCTAAGATCCATATGCAAACGAATCCCTAATATACTTCGGCAAAACCATCATCAAAGAAGGTATTCGTATTCTGCCATAACAGCTGCGATAAGATTCCTTATATTCTCCGGTACATCGCCGGATTCTTCCCCGGATATATAATCAGTAATCCTGTTTTCTAAGCGGATCCGGCAGGTTCCCTGTGTCCTGTTAACAACGGTAAATCCCTTGTTTTTGCTGCTTTCCATAGCTTCTTCATCTGCAAACAAGGTAAATTTCTCCAGATACGGTGCGCTGTCATATGGGCAGAAGGTCCTGCAGTTACCGCACTCGTTGCACATGTAATCGACATGGATGATTTGATTACTATTCATACCAGGCACTCTAACAGATATATTGGCCCGGTTGGGGCATACTTCCACACAGTTCTCGCAAATACTGCTGCAGCTCAGGCAGCGGCTGTTTTCGGAAGTCGTATTCTCTTCCTCTGCCAGCACACCTTTTCTTTTGTAGATAGCTGCCGGATCTGCCATATCGTCATAATCAGCAGCAACCGGCTTTCCCAGTATATCTTCAGCGACTTTCCTGGAATCACGAATGGCTTCCACAACGGATGCCGGGCCATATAACCCGTCGCCAACCGCATATACTCCTTTTATCGAGGTTTCCAGTGTTTCGTAGTTGATTGCAAGCCGCCCGCGATTACTAAGTTTCAGGCCGTTTGCGCGGTAAAAGGGTTCGGGTACCTGTTCGCCGACTGCCGAAATCACCGTATCTGCATCTACATAGGATATTTCATCCGTTTCCGCAATACCACGGCGTCCGCTGACATCCATTTCTCCAAGCTTCATATTCCTGCAGGCCAGAATCCCGTTTTGGAAGATCAAAGGAACAAGGAGTTCCCTGAATTCCACACCATCGGCAAGAGCCATGAGAAGTTCTTCTTCGGCCGCAGGCATGTACCGGTTTGTTCTGCGGTAAACGATGGTAACTTTTTCAACGCCTTTCGTCTTTTTGGCAGCCCTGGCCGTGTCCATCGCAGTATTTCCACCGCCTATGACAGCAACGTTTTTACCGACATCCACACAGCCCTTCTGTTTATTAAATGCTGCAAGGAAATCGAGGGCATTCATTGACTGCCCCTTTTCCAGACGGAGAACGCCGGGTAAAGAAGCGCCGAGTGACAACACGACATAATCAAAGTCTTTCTTCAGTTCATCGATCGATGTGACCTCGAGACCTGTCACAACCCGGACTCCCATTGCCAAAATCAGGCTTATATCATTATCAATGGCTTCTTCAGGAATGCGGAAGCCAGGGATGGCATAACGCACGACTCCGCCAAGTTTTTCCTGTTTCTCGAAAATAGTAACCGCCATGCCGCCCTTTGCCAGAAAATATGCTGCAGCCATTCCTCCCGGACCGCCGCCGACTACGGCAGCTTTCCTGACAGAGGTTATCGCCGGTTTTTTGAGTTCCGGCAGTAATGCAGCATAACCGCCGTTGGCGGCTTTTAATTTGGCACTGCGGATACTCACCGGTGAATCATAGAAATTACGTGTGCATTTACTCATGCAGTTGTGGGGACAGATTGTTCCTGTAATGAAAGGCAGCGGATTCTTTTCGAGAATAACCCGGAGCGCTTCTTTCATTTTGCCTTCTTCGACAAGCTTCAGGTAAGCCGGTATATCCTGGCCGATAGGGCAGCCATCCTGACAGGGCGCAGTGAAGCAGTCAATAAGCGGAACCTTCCTGTCCATCTTTCTGGACGCCAGCGGTTTCAAAGCCTTCACATAGTGCCTGTCCGACTTGATTCCGGCAACAATTGCTTCTGCTGCTGCCGTATCCACACCCCTGAATGCCTTCGCCGATTGTTTCCCGAATACCTCTGCGAGCTGCTCGAGCCGTTGATATCCGCCCGGTTTCAGCATCATAGTCGCCATAGTAACCGGCCAGATTCCGGCAGCCACTATTTTCTCTATATTGAAGTAATCGGCGCCTCCCGAATAGGATATCCGGAGATCCCCGCCAAAATCTGCCGACAATTTCGCGGCCACTTCCATGGATAACGGATACAGGGCTTTGCCTGACATATACATTTCTTTTCCAGGCAGCTCATCCTCTCTGATATCAACAGGGAACGTATTGGTAATTTTGACGCCGAATTCCAGATTCTGCTTTGCGGCCGCTTCTTTGAGTCTTTTCAGCATGGGAATTGCATCACTGTACTGGAGATCATTTTTGAAATGCATATCATCAAAAGATAGATATCTATATCCTAATTCATCCAGTGTATTTCTCGCATATTCGTACCCCAGCAAAGTGGGATTGCATTTAATAAATGTATTTACCTTCTTTTCGTCAATCAGATACCTTGCAATCCTTTCAATCTCCCGGGGAGGGCAGCCATGAAGGGTGGATAGTGTTACGGAATTGGAGACTTTAGGAGAAATAGCCGCGAGGTCCTCCTGTTTAAAATGCTTGAACATCCCGGCATGCTCTTTAAGCCAGACAATGCTTTCCTGATAGATCCGAGTCTGTCCGGCATCCTTCAATCCTTCAATAAACATGTCTATCTTCGTTGATCGGATTCCGTCCAGATCATAACCGACACTCATGTTGAACTGGAATCCGTCCATCACGCCGAGATTAAATTCTTTGGCGATAACATGAATAGCAATCCAGGCCTTGATATATTCATCCATTGCCTGCGGAATATATAACTCTGTAGACCACTCTACATTATAGAATTCATCGTCGCCTCCGATACATGGTTTGGATACGGGAAGATCGTCCCCATCGATAATCTGTACTGTTTTCAGTTCAAAAAACCGGCTTCCCGCATAATAGGCAGCGACCAGATTCTGGGCCAGCTGTGTGTGCGGACCCGCAGCAGGCCCGAACGGCATTTCCAGTTTGCCGCCGAAAAATTCCCATACATGATTTTTATCTGCTTCATAGGGGCGCTGAATCCCAAAGACAGTACCTTTGGTGTGTTTTTCTTCCAGTATCCATTCCATTAATTTTGGGAATGGAATTGTCGTCATTTTATCACTCATGTGCTTTTCCTCCGTGAATATTCAACTGTTGATGCTTTTCCAGAGTCTGGAAGCTTCTTCCCGTACATCCGCGCAGACCTTTTCCTCGTCAATGCAAGTCAGGACCCGGTCCTTCATTAATACTTTGCCGTTGCAGACGGTGGTAACCACAGATCTGCCGGTCATACCGAACAGGATGTGCCCGTTACAGTTGGAAGCATCCATCGGAGTGAGAGGATTGTAATCCATCACAATGACATCGGCGGCCGCACCTGTCTTCAAAACACCCAGCGGCTTGTCAAAATAACGGCCGGCAATTTTGGCATTTCCTTCAAAAAGCATCTGCGGCACTTCAGACCATGCTGCTGTGGCATCGCACAGGTGATGCTTGTGCAGGATATTTGCCACTTTATATGATTCGATCATATCATGCGTATATCCATCGGTTCCCAATCCGGTCAGCACGCCGCGATGCAG
>Ga0209430_1001552_pt1 | contig 16749 bp, 6 predicted proteins | sample BarGraIncub1133A_FD_184504 | JGI IMG/M metagenome (GOLD analysis project Ga0209430, IMG submission 184504) | Arctic peat soil microbial communities from Barrow, Alaska - Barrow Graham LP Incubations 11-33A (SPAdes) (version 2) | ecosystem: Environmental > Terrestrial > Soil > Wetlands > Peat... | reverse complement strand
AAAAAAATTTATCTCGTTGAAAAGAAGGAAGATTTTATGTTTGAACTCCGTGTTGGTGCTTGAGACAAAATAGCCAACACCCGGATTTGAATCAATGATTCCCCTGGATTTCAGTTCGCTCAGACCTGCAAAAACGGTATCACGCGAAAGGTTGAATTTCTCTCTGAATTCATTGATGGAAGGAATCCAATCGCCTTTTTTTAATGTTCCGTCATGAATGCCATCAATGACAAAGCTTACTATCTGTTTATATTTAGATTGGTTCCCTTTCATTTCAACTTTTTTATTCAGCAAAAATAGTATTTTTTTAACTGTTGGGACTGGTATGAAAAAAAAATATGCAATTTGACGAAAAAAAACATACCAGTTCGTACCAGTTTGCGAATTTAATTCTATATTTACAGCCTGAAAAACGATGATTTATTTTTACTGACCCTAAAATTGTTACCGCTATGAAATTTTCAACATTAAATTTCCGCAATTTATCGGGATGCCTATGTGGTGTTCTACTTTCAATGAGTCAAATGGCAACCGCTCTGGATGCCAAATTGTCTGTTGATGCTTCACAAGTATTAAAAAGAATTCCCACACTCATGTACGGGTCTTGTATTGAAGACGTTAACCATGAAATTTATGGGGGACTTTATGACCAGAAAATCTTTGGAGAAAGTTTTGAAGAGCCGGCTTCCAGTATCGATTTTGAGGGTTTTACAAAATATGAGGGTGACTGGAAACTGAACTCTCCGGGTATTTCTGTCTTTTCATGGCCTGGTGCAAAAATAGTGAACAAGACACCAAGTTTTGCCGATGGTAGTGCTGAGGTTAATCTCAAGTTTACAAGCACTTCGGGAGAAAATGCCGGAATTATATTCCATGTTTCAGAGTCAGGTGGCGGAGCAGATAATTTCAATGGTTATGAAATTTCGTTATTAAGATCAGGCACTACGCTTCGTTTGGGAAAACATCAACATAACTACACGCTACTTAGAGATGTAAGCGTCTCTTTTACGCCTGAAGAATGGACCAACCTAAAGGTTGAAATGATTGGTGCCCGCATCCTTGTTTACATCAACAATGCTGAAATTCCTGCGCTTGATTACACCGATACCAACAATCCTGTTTTAAGCGGTACGGTGGGATTAAGAACCTGGAATTCGAATGTCACCTTTAAAGATCTGATCCTAAAAACGGCGACGGAAACTTTAACCCGACCTTTTCAGCTTTTAAACGCATCGTATGTGAGCAAACAATGGGATATAATTAAAAATGTTGCTGATAGTGTGACGTTTTCCATTGATGAAGTCAATCCATTTAATGGATTAAATTCTCAGTTGGTTAATTATGTACAAGGTACAGGCAAAGCTGGTGTTGCCAACAAAGGATTGAATCGCTGGGGCATAGCGGTGAAAGAAGGTCAGGTATTTCAAGGCCGGTTGTATTTGAGAGCAAATGATTTTACCGGAGCGGTCACGGTTGAGTTGCAAAGTGCAGATGGTACCAAAACGTATGCATCACAGACCATCAGTTCGTTAACAGACAGTTGGGCAAAATATCCATTTACATTAACTTCTTCAGCCACAGATCCAAAAGCCAAGTTTGTTGTTTTGATGGATAGCCCTGGAAAACTATGGATGGATCAGGTTGTACTGATGCAGACCGGTGATCAATTGTTTAAAGGTCTTCCCTATCGGGCTGATATTGGAAATTCTATGATAGCTGAGGGTTTGAACTTTCTCCGGTATGGTGGAACCATGGTTAACGCACCTGAATATCGATTCAAAAAAATGATTGGTGACCCCGATTTAAGGCCTCCTTATCAAGGACATTGGAATAACTATTCCACCAATGGTTTTGGCATTGAAGATTTTCTGAAATTTAGCGAAGCTGCCGGTTTTACAGCTGCATTTGCTATCAATATCGAGGAAACAGGGGCTGATGCTGCAGATATGGTAGAATATCTGAACGGAGACATTTCGACTGTCTGGGGTGCCAAACGTGCAGCCAACGGTCGTCCGGAACCTTATCATGTAAAATACATAGAAATTGGCAATGAGGAAGTGATTGAAAGTGATAATTACGATGCCTATGTGCATTATCTGGATCGCTTTGATGAACTTTATACGGCTATGCATGAAAAGGATCCTTCCATTCAATTTATTCATTCAGCTTGGTGGCGCCCCGGTTCAGCCAATATGAAAATGATTTTTGACAGACTCAATGGTAAAGCCGACTACCTGGATTATCACCTCTGGGCAGATGATGCCTTTGCGGGAACCAATGTAGACAAGGATTTGAAGGATATGCAGAATTACTTTTTGACTTGGGATCCAAATACAACCATGAAATGCGCAATTTTTGAAGAAAATGGAAATTTGCACAACATGCAACGCGCATTGGGCCATGCCACGACGTTGAATGCTGTTCGCAGGCACAGTGATTTTGTGCTGACTTCTTGTGCGGCAAATGCATTGCAACCCTATCAACAAAACGACAATGGCTGGGATCAGGGACAGATCTTTTTCACCCCTACACAAGTTTGGGGAATGCCACCTTTTTACGCACAACAAATGGCATCAGCCAACCACCTTCCATTGTTGGTTTCAACGAGTCTGGTGACAGGTCTGGATATTACAGCCACTAAGAGTGAAATGGGTGATACCTTAATCCTTCATGTGGTCAATACTTCATCGATAGCCAAAAAAACAATCATTTCCATCAAAGGTTTCAGCGGAGCGTCCAGTACGGTAGATACATATACTTTGTCTGGCCCTCTTGCTTCTGTAAACACCCCGGCTTTACCTGAAAAATTCAAAACAGTTTCATCTACGTTGCAAGCTGCCAGGGTTGATTCCTTTAATTATTCTTTTCCGGCATATTCCTACACTATTTTACGTTTTGTGCCTTTGGCTGATGGCATTCAAAAAGTTTCAGCTGAAAGGAATTTGAAGATCTATCCCAATCCTGCCAATGATTGCATCGTTGTAGAAAACGGTCAGGGTGGAATTGAAATTTTAGACAACAATGGCAAAATTGTAATGACCAGGGATATTGCACTAAATGAAGAAGTGGATATTTCAGGATTGAATGCCGGTTTATATTATGTCAGGTCAAAAGGATTGATGTCGGGCAAGGCGGTTAAGTTGATAAAGAATTAAGGAAAGTACAAGTAATAAAGCCCCGGTTTCACACTTCATTTTTGAATGTGAAGTCGGGGCTTTTTTAATTTTATAGGTGAATCTCTTGTTATGTATATTTGAAATATAATATATTTGTGATTAAAATTTATGTAATTATTTGATTTATCAGTTACTAACTAAGCCCGCACACAGAGTTAATCCTAAAAGTTTAAATTTATGATTTGAGAAAATAGCGAACACGTTACGGAAAAGTATTTTCCATTAACCCAGAATGTTGTGTCCAACTTTTTGGGTTCAGTTCAATTCCTCCAACCAACATTTAGGAACAACTTAACGTTCAGCCCTTCACCAACCCCTGCGGTGTCTACTATGTATGGTTTTAATTTTGGGACGTTACAATGATGTGCTTGCTTATACACCATTCATAGCCTCATACGGCCGTTTCTGTTCATCAGTACCGGATTTTGTAGTCACGCTTCCTTCATTTTTACCCTCACGGGAAACCAACTTGCGCCTTACTAATGCTTTGTGATACGACTCCCGCGCATAAGGGATTTACTCCCTCTGGACAAATACACTTATTATTTTGCTGATGTAAAATTTATTTGTATTTTTAGAATTATTAAGAACTTACACGCGACCATTTTGCGTAAGTGCAATAAATAAAGCAGTTTGCGTATTTATAGATGAAACTTTTGTTTAGAGAGTGCTTTAATCTAGAATGACAATAAAATAATTTGAAGAAAAAAAATATAATTTCCATGAAAAATTCACATTACATCACCACATTTATCATCACATTCACTTTATCAATTAGCTCATTTGCTTTTTCACAAAAAATTGCAAACAACTGGTTATTTGGCAATTTTGGATTGGAATTCAAGTCTGATACAGTCGCAATTCGCCATGATTATGCAACACATGAAAACAGAGGTATGGGAATTATAAGCGACAGTAATGGCCTGTTACTTTGTTATACCGACGGATTAAGTATCTGGAATCGGAATCACACCGTTATGCCCAACGGAATGAATATGTCAACGACATTAAGTGGGACTATAGTACAGTCATCTGTAATTATACCTAAACCTGGGTCAAATTCGATTTTTTATTCTTTTACTGTTCACACTTACAATGGACAAAGTGCGGCGGGACTATATTATTCGATAATTGATTTGACTAAAGATAATGGTTTGGGTGATGTAACACTTAAAGGAAAGAAAGTGCAGGATAAAACCGACAATAAAATCACAGCCGTTTACCACCAAAACGGGCATGATGTATGGATAATTACGCACCAACACAATACCAAAAGCTATTATGCTTATTTATTGACGGATGCAGGCTTAACAGAAACTCCCGTAGTAAGCTCAGTTGGCAAATCATTCTCATCCTATTCAGAAGGCCAACTTAAGGCTTCGCCAGATGGCAGTTATATAGCATGTAGCTATGATGCTAGTTCTACTGCTGAAGGTTTTTCGTTGTTCAACTTCAATAACTCTACGGGAAAACTAACGAATCCTTTATCATTTAGTATGCCAGTGACCTATCGTGGTTGTGGTGCTATTGAATTTTCGCCCGATGCAAAAAAACTATATGTATATCAAAGTGGAAGCTTCGGCGAAAGTGCATTGTATCAGTATGACATTAGTACGGTAACCTATGATTATATAAATAATTCGAGAACTCGACTATTTCAGCCAATGGATAATGATCTCTTGGAGATGCAGCTGGCTCCCAATGGAAAGATTTACTTTACAAAAGGAGCAGGTCAGTATAGTGGAACAAATTACCTGGGTGTAATTGAGAATCCAAACAACTTAGGTACTGATTGTAGTGTAAAAGAACAAGGATTATATTTGGATGGTGTATATGCTGTATTAGCCTGGACGCCTACTTTCATTCAAAATTATTTTCTTAAAACTAGTTTTACATGTAGCAATGGGTGTAGTGGTAACCTTACCGACTTCCAAATTACCAACGAAGCAGGTTTAGATTCAGTCAGATGGGATTTCGGCCAGGGGAGTACTTCCGTAGAACGCCATCCTCAGTTTAGCTACAACTCACCCGGGAAATATTCTGTAACCCTGTTAGCTTGTTACCCTTCGAAAACGGATACTATTCAAAAGCAGATAACCATTTACCCATCACCAACAATCGATTTGGGTAAAGATACTACAGTTTGTTATGGTCATGAATTATCTGTTTCCGAAGGATTTAAATCGTATCGTTGGAATACCGGTGATATTACGCGAACTATCATTATAACAAAATCGGGAAACTATAGATTAACAGTAGAAAATAACTATGGATGCGAAACTACTGATTCAGTCTATTTGAATATCGCGGATCTACCTGTAATAGATTTACCAGATTCAATACAATTGGGAACGCTTGATTCCATACCGGTAAGCGCAGGTAATTTTAAATCTTACTTTTGGAATACGGGAGAAACAACCTCAACAATACATATTAAAAAAGAAGGTTGGTATTCGGTAACTGTTCAAAACGAAACAGGTTGCTCAGCTACAAAATCGTTTTATGTATATATAAACAAGCCGTCGACAGAAGATCCTAGCGACTGGAAATTATTGAATCCAAATCCATCGGCATTAGCTGGTTTGGATATTTGTTTCCTGAACAGTCAGGTAGGGTACATACTCAATGAAAAACAGATTTTAACTACTTCGGATGGTGGAACGACCTGGAAAGTATTGATGAATGTAAACTCTGCCAAATTAATGGCGTTTAAAGACAATTATGGTTATATCATTGGAAGTAGAGGCGATATCTACCAATCGACCTATTTGGGAGCCGGTTGGAATAAACTGAATACTCCTTTTACAGATAATCTGACCGGAGTTAGTGTCATAAGCAAAGATACCGTTTTTGTAACCGGTATCAACAATCTGTATTCCACTTTCGATGGTGGTCAACACTGGAATACATCAAATATTACCAGTAATACCATTACCAGTTCCTTTTTTACGAGTTCCACGGTAGGGCATGTAGGTTGTTCTGGCGGTAGTATTTTTAAAACAGTGGATGGAGGTAAAACATGGACTTTAAAGAGTTCAAACAACTCATCGTCAAGCAATATCAATAAAATGTATTTTGCTGATACCAACACCGGATTTGTTTCTCGGGGTTATATGGCAGAAATATTAAAAACTACGGACGCTGGTGAAACATGGAAAATAGTAAACTCCTCATTTGATGAAATTTATTCTTTCCACTTTATCAATACTCAAAATGGTTTCTGTGCTGGCAGAGATGGGGTGATATTTAAAACGACCGATGGTGGTACTTCCTGGGAATGGCTGGGCTTTCAGAATGGAAGAGGTTATGGAACAGATATCTATGGAGTTTATTTTATAGATAGTATGACAGGTTTTGCCGTTGGCTTAGGTGGACGTATCCTAAAAACTACGGATGGTGGAAAAACCTGGAAAGGATATGCTCCAACCTATAGCACTATCAAACAAATAAAAACGATGTCTAATACAATCACTTATGGATTGTTTGGAAATTCGTTTATAAAATCGACAGATGGATGTGAAACGTGGTCGAATATTGGAGCTCCGGTTGCGACAGGAAAGACGAATCAATTTGATTTTGTGGATGAAAATACCGGTTATTGTATTGCTGGAGGCGATATTGGTTCAGCGGCTACTTTGGCAAAAGTGTTTAAAACTACAGATGGCGGAAATACATGGACAGCCACATACGGTGGAAAAGATTTAATGTACGATAACCTAACATCTATTGATTTTATTAATGATAAAACAGGCTATGTAAGTGGCGGGTTCAACGATACACAAACTTTTAAAACGACGGATGCTGGTGCCACGTGGACGAAAGTCAATGGTTATGGTTTTAGCCAAATGATATTTTTAAGCTCACTTGTTGGTTACGGTCGTTCTGATTATGAAATTTTTAAAACTATTGACGGTGGAAATACATGGACTATTTTGACAATTCCAGAATTGTTTAATGGTATTGCATCATTTGATTTTACAGATGAAAACAACGGATATCTTGCAAGTAGCGATGATGCCGAAATATTTAAAACGACCAATGGCGGAACCACATGGCAGAAGCTATCTGTACCTTACAACTATTATATTAATGTGAAATTTTACTCACCCAACGTTGGCTTTATCACCGAAAAATATGGAAAAACATATCAAACAAGTAATGGTGGTGTAAGTTGGACTCAGCTAACTAAACCATATAGTGTGACAGGTATAAATTTATATGATAATGAAATATATGCTTTTGGTGGAAGTGGGATAATATTAAAAAAGAGAATAGATATTAAACCTGCAGTCTTGTTTGTAAATCCGGCAAGCTCAGTTTCAAACAATAGTGTTGTTCTTTCAGGTAATGTGACATCCAATAATCAGCCAGTTAAGAATATCGAATTTGAATACGGAATATCAGCTTTGACAAATAAAGTGAATGTCCAACCAGATTCAGTACAACCCAATGAAAGCTTAAACCAGAGTATAAATCTGAAAGATCTCGAGCCGAATCAAACTTATAAATTCAGGATGTCGGCTACAGTTAACGATACTCAATACTACAGTGATATACTACAGTTTACAACTTTGCCGGATTATGCCATAAGCATGAACTATAGTTATAATGTTGGGTCTAACGATGCCGACTTGAGTGGGAATGTTGTTTCAAATTCGAGCGATATTACCGGTATTGAATTTCAATATGGTACCGACACAACATTTACATACAAAGTTGCAGCACAACCGGCTCAAATATCTTCCGGTTTGAACCAGTCAATTTCGACCCACATAAGTTCATTAAAACCTCTGACCCGTTATTATGCAAGAATAAAAGCAAATTATAAGGGTACAACCATTTGCAGTTCGATTACGACTTTTACTACATCAAATACCTATATGATTGAATTCTATGATCCAATTATAAATGGAAATAAAGTAAACCTTCATATTTATGTCATGGCAAATAAAGACACGATTCGGAATATGGCTTTGGAATATGGAACTACACGCGAATATAAAAACAAAGTTGACATTTTAGGGCAAATACTTAAAGGAGATGACAAGTACGTTTCAAGTCAGTTAACCGAACTGGATTCGGCCACCGTTTATTATTATCGGCTTCGGGCGAATATGGGTAATGAGGTTATTTATAGTAATGAAAACATACTAAAAGTGAAAAAAGATATTCTAATGATTCCGATAGAATTTAAGCAAATATCAGATAGTACAGTTTTATTGCAAGGCTTGATAAATGCAAACGGAAGCCATCTGAGTAATATTCAATTTCGTTATGGTCTGACAGAAAACTTAGGAGATTCAGCACTATCTATACCTTATTATGCTTTCTATTACACCACCAGTTTAATATCATCAACTTTGTACCATTTAACTCCGGGTGTAAAATACTTTGCTATTATTAGTGCTAGAAGTGGCACTGCTATGTTTTACTCTATACCATTTTCATTTACGCTTACAGATACAAAGTTGGATAATTTATCTGACGATTCAGGAGTTTTAATATATCCAAATCCGGGAACAAACTACCTGATGATAAATTCGCTTAAAAATGTGGACAAAGTTGAAATAACCGATTTAATTGGAAAAACGTCAATGATTTCATTCAATGAAACAAAAATAAATATCTCACAATTGCAAAAGGGAATTTATCTTATCCGTATATATCAGGGTGACAAAGTAATTACAAAAAAAATAATGAAAAACTAATCGTTGTATTTTCACAAGACATCTCTAATAGATAAAGGAAAAATCTATAGAATTAACACCTAACGTGTGCGACTAATTTTCATATCTAACAAATATATTAAATTTTGTTAGTTAGGAAAATTAGTCGTACATATTATTCTTTGCTGCTCGCAGACGGCTGCCAGTGGTATTCAATGCAAAGTTATTTTTAATTTACACAAACTTTTGGACAGTGCCCTTTTTTGAGAAAACCTCTCAATCCCACCTCACTTAGAAATTATATAACTCACCCCAAACATCCCCAAATCAATAAACTGTCCCCCACCATTCTGGTGACAATGCACAGCAATTCTATTAACCCTATTCCCCTTCAAAACCTTCTTCGCCTCTTCAGTCAGTCTTATCGAAACATAACTCGTCGAATTTCCTTAACCAAATTCTGATGGATCAACTTTTCATTAATCGCCTTAATCTTCCCAATATCCACCTTAGGAACACGGTCATACGTCAGAAAACCATTGATTTCCTGTTCCACATCGGTGAGCTGTGTAAACACAGCACCACTCATTCCGTGGGAAACCTTGAATTCGGAAAGCATGTTGATGTAACTTTCGTACGTGTCTTCCAGCTCTTTGACGGATTTAACCATCAGGCCACTGACACCTTCTTTTTCTTTCCATTCATGACCAGGTATGACTAAACCAACACTGCCAAATTCCCCGCAAGCTGTTGCCATCGTTTTGCTTTCGATGCCTTTTGGCCCAGGATAGGAGTGGTAATCCAGAATGTCGCCGATGGAATCTTTGAAGATGTTGTCACTGGCAACGTTGATCAACCGGTTTGGATCTTTTGCCTTCACCAGATCAAACATAGTTTGAGTAAGGTTGAAACCGTTGTTGGCTTTCTGACCTTGGGTTTCGTTGAAAAGTACCCAACAGATAATTGAGGGGCTGTTGAAGCGGCCATCTACCATGCGTTCCAGCTCTTTTCGAAATTGGAGTGTATCCACTGCAGGCGGATTGGCTCGGTATGAGTTGGCCGAAGGCATATCCTGCCAAACCATGAGACCTAGTTTGTCAGCCCAGTAATACCAGCGCTGAGGCTCCACCTTGATGTGTTTTCGGACAAAGTTGTAGCCAAAATCCTTTTGAATCTGAATATCAAATTTGAGCGCTTCGTCCGTTGGAGCGGTATAAATACCATCGGGCCAGAAGCCTTGATCCAGAAAACCGAGGTTGTAAACGAACTTGTTGTTCAGGAATATTTTTTGGTGATCACCCACTTGTTCAATGCTTATTTTTCGCATGCCAAAATAGCTTTCCACGTGATCGATCGTTGCAGATCCGCTTTTTAATTCCAAGCTTAAATCGTATAAAAAGGGAGAATCAGGTGACCAGAGTTTTGCTTTTTTAATCGGGATGTATAGATAAACTCCTGCTTTCCCGGAAACCGTACCAACTATTTTTTCCCCATCTTTTGCCGTAGCTACAATGGTCAGATCTTTAGCTAAACCATCTGTTTCAACCATCAGTTTTAAGCGGCTGTTATCCACATCAGGTACCAGTTTAAGCCCTTTGATGCTGCAGTCTGCCACGGGCTCCATCCAGACAGTTTGCCAGATACCGGTCACGGGTGTGTACATGATCAGGTTTCCGTGAGGGGGATTTTCCTGTTTTCCACGAGGCTGACCGTACGATTCTGTAGGGTCGAAAACGCGGACAATCAATTCCTGTTCTTTTTTACCGGTCAGGTAGGGTGTAATGTCAAAGGTGATTTCATCGTATCCGCCTTTGTGGATGCCGACGCTGTTTCCATTGATGAAAATTTCCGACTCCCAATCGATCGCTCCAAAGTGCAAAAGAATTTTGGAGCCGTTCCATTGCTCGGGAATGGAAATCATTCGGCGATACCAAACCCGGTTGTGGTGTTCCATCACTCCTGAAAGGACAGATTCTACGGGATAAGGCACCAGAATTTTTTCGGGCAAAGTTTGACCGTAAGGTGCGGCATCGTCTCTGTTGCCGACTTTAAATTCCCAAAGTCCGTTTAAATTGACCCAGTCTGTCCTGACCATTTGGGGTCTGGGGTACTCGGGCAGGGGACTGTTTACGTTGATATCTGCCGCCCATTTTGTCATTAACGGGGCTTTTTTCATCGACCAGTTCTGGGCATTTATAACACTACTCACCATGAAGATGGTGAGTAGGCTACAAGTCTTTATTAAATCGGACTTATGTTTGATCATGGTATTTTATTTCCTTAGTTTGTTCAAAACCTTATCTGAAAGTGGTTTATTGATGCTTTTGATGGAAAGGCCACAATCGATGAATTGTCCGCCACGGTGTTGTGTGCAATGGATGGCAATCGTGTTTTTTCCGTTGCTGATCAACGCTTTTTTAGCTGCTGCCGAAATTTCGAAATTCACATAACTGGTGGTTGAGCCGTTAATTACTGCAGCTTCAACGCCATTGATATAGACTTCACACTCGTCGTCGTGATGCATGTTCAACAGGAGGTCGTTTAAATTGATGGCTGATAAATCGCCCAGTTTGATTTCCTGACGCAACCAGATATCCGATGTGTTCCATTCGGTTCTGACAACTGCACCCGGTGTAGAGGCTGTTCCAAATCCGGCTTCTCCGGTTTTCCAGCTGGTAGCGTCGAATTCTTTTTTCATCCAGTCTTTGGCAGGAGTTGAAATAGTGTATTGCCAGTTGTGTGCTTTCACTTCTGAGGAAGGATAGATTTCCTGGAAATAGAGGTTATCCTCGATGGCTTTTCGGTTGGAGGCATAGAACCTTTTTACATCAGCTTTGGGTATGCGGTCGTAGGTCATTAATCCGTTCAACTCAACTTCTACGTCGGTAATTTCGGTATAGACTGCTGCGCTCAAACCACCAGTAGTTTTGTATCCGGCAAGCATGGTGGAAAAATCATCGTACAGTTTCATGTACTTTTCTTTGTCGTCCAACATGATGTAGGTTGGACCTACTTTCCAGATGTGTCCTGGTACGATATAACCAATGCCGCCATATTCGCCGCAAGCTGTTGCCTGATAAGGGCTGGAAGGACATGCGGGAGGTGGGTAACTGTGATAGTCAAGGACATCTCCTACACCTTCGTGTCTGCCGCCGCTGGCCTGATTGACCAGTCTGCTGGGATCCAAACCTTTCACCATGGCGCAATATTCCTTGGTGTCGTGTTGTGCCTGTTCTTCGTTGAAAATCACCCACATAACGATGGATGGAATGTTCCAGTGTGTTTCGACCAAACGAACAAGTTCTTTTTTAAAGGCTTCTTTTTCAACGGGAGGTGTATTTGCCGTGTAGGAGTTTGGTGAAGGCATATCCTGCCATATCATCAGACCCAGTTTATCGGCCCAGTAATACCAGCGATATGGTTCCACTTTGATGTGCTTGCGAACCATGTTGAAACCAAAGGCTTTGGTCATTTCCAAATCGTATTTCAAGGCTGCATCGGTTGGAGCGGTATAAAGACCATCGGGCCAGAATCCCTGATCAAGAGGCCCCATTTGGAACAGGAACTTGTTGTTCAGATAAATTCTTTTGAACTTTCCGTCAAATTCAACGGAGATTTTACGCATCCCAAAATAGCCATCCACTTTATCAACGATTTTGTTTCCATCAGACATGGTGATGGTTAAATCGTATAAGAAAGGGCTATCGGGTGACCAAAGTTTCTGGTTTTTGATGGGGATGGCAATTTCGTACAAGGATTTTCCTTTAACGGTGGCAACGACCTGATTTCCATCTTTCACCTGAGCGGTATATTCACAATCTCTTTCTTTTTCACTTTGTGCGAAAACTGTCAGTTTCAAGACGGATTTATCAATATCGGGTGTGATTTTGAAATTGGCGATTCTGGTTTGAGAAACCGGTTCCAACCAGACGGTCTGCCAGATCCCTGTAATGGAAGTGTACATAATGCCTTCCGGGTTCAAGGTTTGTTTTCCACGGGGAAATCCTCCGGAAACAGTTGGGTCATAGACTTTAACGGTGATGGTTTGTTCGCCTTTTGTCAAATAGTCTGTGATGTCGAACGTGAATGGATCGTATCCGCCCTGATGTCTGCCAACATTTTTATCATTGATGAAAACTTCGCATTCATAATCGACGGCTCCAAAATTCAATAAAACGCGTTGATCGTTCCAGTCTGCAGGAACGCTGAATGTTCTGCGATACCAAAGTCTTTCGTGGTGTTCCATCACTCCGGAAAGAGCCGATTCAACGGCGAAAGGAACCAAAATGTTCTTGGCAAGCTTGCCTTGAGGATAAGGTTCATTGGCCCAGGTGCCGGGTTGATACTGCCAAAGGCCGTTTAGGTTCATCCATTTTTCACGGGCCATCTGAGGGCGTGGGTATTCCGGAAGAACATTGGTTGGATCCACGTCTTTTGCAAATCTGCTCATCAATGGAGCCTGTTTGGGCTCCCATTTCTGAGCTTTTACCTGGTACTGCGTCAGTAGCAGTAGGAAGAGAGCAATTAATTTAAATGATTTCATATTGTATTGGGTTATTGAATTGTTCCATGGTTTAATTAGTCTTCCGGGGCAGCAAAAGCATACCGGTCATTGTTTCAAAAATTTTCACAGAGTAAAGAAACTATTTTGAAAAAAGATTTTATGTTAAAATCCATTCAATTTATAAAAGAATCTGACCATGTTTAACCTTGCTCAATCGATTAGGCAAAAATAAGGTCATTTAACAATAGAATCTGACCAGATAAAACTTGTACTTGAAAAAGTATAAAAAAACAAAGCCCGTTTAGAAATAGTAGTTCTAAACGGGCATTCATACAGACATCTATTTATTATTAGTCCATTTTTTTTCGAAATGATCCTTTGATCGTATCAATAATCAGGAAGAAAAGAAGAAAGGAAATGACGATGGCAACAGCGACCAGCATCCAATAGAAATTAGTTCTTTCAGGAGGTAGCAAGCGGCTAACGACAAATAATAAAATGACTTCTCCAAAAAGTGCAGCCCAGGCTTTTATGATACCTATAGTTAAACGGTACATCAGGCTATAAGATCTATCCGGCTTATCCTCCGAATTTCTGGACTTTGTTTTTTTGTAATTTTTGAATTGGCTGACATCATTGTACATAAAGGATACTACGATTCTGCCACTTTTGTCGATTAATCCCCATTTTCCGTTTTTACAAACGCCTGCCATTCCATCTTCGTATTGGGTGACATCGCTGTATTTGAATGGTATGGTTTTTTTACCTTTGGAGTCGATAAAACCCCATTTCCCATTCAGGCAGACACCTGTCATTCCTTCGCTGGTGAATGTTACATCGCTATACATCAATGGAACAGTCTCAATCCCTTTTTTATTCAGGATTCCATATCTTCCATTCAAAGACACTTTCGCAAAACCATCTTTGAACACGGAAACAGTGTCGTATATTACTGGTATAACTTCTCTTCTGGTTGTATCGACAAAACCCCATTTACCACCTTCTACACAATCCCGTGTTTGATTGAAAATGCCACCAATGTTTTTTCGGGCCAGTCCTCCATTAAATTCATTGTCAATATAATAGCCGCCTGATTTTTGATGGCTTTTTTCAAATGGATTTGATGTCTGGCTTTTGACTGAATAGTTAAAAAGCTCGTTGTTTTCCACTTCAGCATTTAAAGGATGTCTGGTCTCCGTTTCCGTTTCATTTCTGTGGGGATACCTGGGTTCTGCTACTACCTCGTGGGGATAGATGATTCCATTTTCAACACTTTGAGGATATCTGGACTGTGTTTCAACGACAGGGGAAGATTTGATTACTGGTACAACGATGGGGGTAACTATGACCTCGGGCTCAACTTTGGGGGCAGGTATGACCGCAGTTTCAACTCTTGGAGAAGTCTTAATTTCAACTTCCACATTGGGTGAAGTTTTAATCTCTACTTCAACTCTTGACGTAGGGATGGGCTCCGCTTCAACTTTCGGAGAAGTTTCAGTTTCTACATTATTGTCCAGGGTTTCTTCATCCAAACCGGTTGAAAAGCCACAATATTTGCAAAATTTAGCTTCGTCGGGAAGTTTACTTCCGCATTTCATACAATAGATCATACCTTCCTGTTTTTATTCCCACTCAATGGTTGCCGGTGGTTTTGACGAAATGTCATACGTCACGCGGTTTACACCTTTCACTCTATTGATAATTTCATTGGATACTTTCGCTAAAAATTCGTAAGGCAGGTGAGCCCAGTCAGCAGTCATTGCATCTGTAGAAGTAACAGCGCGCAGAGCAACTGCGTTTTCGTAGGTGCGTTCATCACCCATAACTCCGACCGATCGGATAGGCAACAAAATAACTCCGGCTTGCCAAACCTGATCGTACAAATCCCATTCACGCAAACTGTCGATAAAAATGGCATCTGCTTCCTGTGCGATGCGTACTTTATCTTCGGTGATATCACCCAAAATACGTACCGCCAAGCCAGGACCGGGGAAAGGTTGGCGTTTGATCAGATGAGGCATCATGCCAAGTTGGTTTCCAACGCGGCGAACTTCATCTTTAAACAACAAGCGCAAGGGTTCGCAAAGTTTCAAATGCATTTTTTCAGGAAGTCCGCCCACATTGTGGTGAGACTTGATGACCGTTCCTGTGATGGAAAGCGATTCGATGCAGTCGGGATAGATGGTGCCTTGAGCCAACCATTTAACATCCTGTATTTTTTTGGCTTCTTCGTCAAACACGTCGATAAAGCCTTTTCCAATAATTTTACGTTTTGTTTCAGGGTCGGAAATGCCTTCCAATTCACTGTAAAAGCGTTTCTTGGCATTCACTCCGATTACGTTCAGACCGAGGTGCTCGTAATCACGCATGACATCTTCAAACTCGTTTTTGCGAAGAAGACCGTGATCCACAAAAATACAGCTCAGGTTTTTACCGATGGCTTTGTTTAATAAAACGGCAGCAACAGAGGAATCAACACCACCGGATAGACCCAATACTACTTTGTCGTTACCCAGTTGTGCTTTGAGCGAAGCCACCGTTGATTCCACAAAGGAAGCTGGCGACCAATCTTTTGCACAACCGCAGATATTCAGGAAGTTGTCCAAAAGTTTTGTTCCGTCCAGCGTGTGAAAAACTTCCGGGTGAAACTGTACACCCCAGGTATTTTCACCTTTAATATGATAGGCTGCAACCGGAACGTCTTTTGTGGAAGCGATTATTTCAAAGTTTTCAGGGATGTTGGTGATGGTATCACCGTGTGACATCCATATTTGTGAGTTTTCGGTGAAGTCTTTTAAAAGTGGGCTTTCCGTTGAAAATTTTTCAATGTTGGCACGGCCGTATTCGCGGGAACCTGCCGGTTCTACAGTACCTCCTGCATTGTGTGCAATCAGTTGGGCACCATAACAAATACCCAAAACAGGATATTTTTGGCAAAGTTTGGATACATCCGTTTTAAATGCTGTTTTGTCGTAAACGGAAAACGGGCTTCCGGAAAGGATAACACCTTTCACATCAGTGGCCTCGTGAGGGAATTTATTGTAAGGAAGTATTTCGCAATACATATTTAACTCACGCACACGACGTGCTATTAATTGGGTGGTTTGTGATCCGAAGTCTAGGATGATGATTCTTTCTTGCATAGGAAAATAACTAAAAAATTTGGTGCAAAAATACTTAAAAAAATCAGAACCTGAGGGAAAAAATCCTACATTTGCGCGATAATCCGACAGACAGATGTTTGGAATACATCCCATTATCACGATTTTATCCAAAAAGTCTGCTTTCGGCGTTGAAAAGTGATAAATTTTCAAATTTGTACGTATGAAAAAAAACCTGTTGTTATTTATTTGTTTGCTGGGATTTGCCCTGTTAATGGCTGCTTGCAAATCTCCATGCGGTT
>Ga0209430_1001550_pt1 | contig 16755 bp, 7 predicted proteins | sample BarGraIncub1133A_FD_184504 | JGI IMG/M metagenome (GOLD analysis project Ga0209430, IMG submission 184504) | Arctic peat soil microbial communities from Barrow, Alaska - Barrow Graham LP Incubations 11-33A (SPAdes) (version 2) | ecosystem: Environmental > Terrestrial > Soil > Wetlands > Peat... | reverse complement strand
TGTGAGGTGGAACTGAAGGAAGTCCTAGGCAAAATTCCGACACTAGGAACACAAACATTTTCAGGCAATCTATTTGTGGATGAGTCTACTGAACAAGACAAAGTCCAATAACTACACAGAACGAATAGGTGTAAAGAATGTGGGTACATGGAATGAAAGTTAATTGTATTACCCTGGGAGGTCTCATGGACATGTAGCGATGAATTTCGAAGCATGGTCGAAAAAGGTTTGTCATGAGAAGTCAGCAGAGGTCATAGTACCAGATATAGTAAACGATAGCTGGGAAGGACTGAACATTAGGAGGTGAAAGTAAATGAAAGTTACTAATAAAGAAATCAAATACAGCAAACTTCAAATTGATTTTGAAGACTCCAGGCAGGAGGATAATGCGGAACATGAAAGTAGTGCAGGAGTGTATGCTTCTTTAAAGATAACTGAAAACAACATCACCAATGGATTCGTGGTTAAAGATAGATTACTGGAGAAAATTATGGATAAGGAAAACGTAAGAGTTGCCTTAAAACGAGTCATCTCAAATAAAGGAAGCCATGGAATTGACGGGATGAAAGTCGATGAACTTCGAGCATATCTCAACGATAACTGGATTACTTTGAAGGAATCTGTCATGGACGGAACTTTCCGTCCAAATCCCGCAAGAAGAGTAGAAATACTGAAAGAAGATGGGATTAAAGAGAAAACAACGGTAGACCTAGCAAATAAGTTAAAGTTTCTTGGGTTCTCATTTTACAATTACAAGAATGGAGTTAGAGTGAGGATTCATCCAAAATCAATTGCCAAGATAAAAGCTAAAGTTAAGCTACTTACTGGCAGAAGCTATGGAATAAGTAATGAGGAAAGACCAATCAAGCTAAGGCGTCTCATAATGGGATGGATTAATTATTTTAAGATTGCGGACATAAAATCATTGCTTAAAACAATAGATGAATGGATGAGAAGAAGGATTCAGATGATTTACTGGAAGCAATGGAAGAAAGTTAAAACTAAATTTATTAAGCTAACCTCGCTTGGCATTGAGAAAAGTAAAGCATGGGAATTTGCGAACACAAGAAAAGGCTATTGGAGAATATCCAACAGCCCAATTGTGAATCGTCATTAACTAATGACGTCCTAAAGAAACTAAATTATTTATTCTTTTCTGATTATTATAGCCATGTTAATTTGTAAACTAGTGAACCGCCGTATACCGAACGGTACGTACGGTGGTGTGAGAGGGGCGAAACATTTTAATTGATAGCCTCTACTCGATTATCACAATTTTTACATAAATATATGCAGTTATAGTCATATTTCCTTAAAGTATTTTATATAAATAAGTAGTAGATAGTTTAGGAGGAATATGATGGATATTGAACTCATAAAAGAAAATATAGAATGTGAACAACTTTTAGGAGAAAATGCTTCCGATACAGTAATAAAGGCTGAATATATTATTCCAGATACACTGCCAGATGTTTTTGAAATATTATTACTGGATGCAAAAGCAAGTATTGTAAGTAAAGAAGTAATCCAGGATAAAGTTTACCTTGAGGGTCAGATCGAATATAATGTTATCTATTTATCAAAGGACGAGGAAAGCTGCGGAGCCCATAATGTAACTTACAATGGTAAATTTTCAAACTATGTAGAAATTAATGGTGCTCTACATAAAATGTTTTGTGAAGCCGACTGTTTTATTGAACATATTGAAGGTGGCATAATCAATGAAAGAAAAATATCCATTGAAGGCATTTTAAATGTTAAGGCAGAGGTATACAAAAACAATAATTTTCAACTTATTAAGGATATAAATAATGGAGATGGGATACAGCTTTTAAAAAGTCCTGCATCCATAGATAGGATCGTTGGAAATTTATCCTCAGATCTCGCTGGAAAAACTCAAATAATGGTTCCAATGGATAAACCACAGATTGGAAGTATCTTAAGCAATAATGTAGTATTCCATAAGAAAGATGTAAGCGTAGGGGAAGGAGAAATTCAAATAGGCCTCTTTGCTAAAATTGGAGTTTTGTACAAAGCCTTAGATAGCAATGACTTACAATACGTATCATCAGATTTATTTTTAAGTAAAAGGGAAGAAATGAGCGGAGCACTTCCAAATATGAATTGCTATCATGACTTTTATTTAGAGGATATAGATTTTGATATTTTGTCTGATGATTTAGGTGAAAATAGGATATTAGATGTGGATGCTCTTGTAAAGGCAACAATTAAAGTTGTGGAAAAAGAGGAATTCCAAATGATAGAAGATGCTTATAGTCCAGAGTTTGTGATTGATATGGAGAAGAAAAAATATGACCTTAATGTTATTCATGGACAAGGAAAGGCTGAAGTAATAGTAAAGGGAACAATCGATATTGACTCTTCTAATAGGCCAACAGAGATTTTGTTATGTAAAGGAAGATTAAACATCATAGATAAAAAGGTTTTGGAAGGAAAGGTTATAATTGAGGGAATAGTAAGCACGGATATATTATATAATACTCAAGATACAGAAAAGCCAGTTAATACTGCTTCTGATGAGTTTACTTTTACTGCTAATTTAGATATACCGGATACTAAAATAAGTATGACCTCCACTGCTAAGGCAGCATTGGAATTAATGGAGGCTACCATTGAAGGCGGAAGTATAGCTATTAAAGCAGTGGTTTCTGTAACTGCCCAAGTAAATTATGTGGAAGGAAAGGAATTCTTAATAGATTTAGCTCCTTCTGAAGATGTTGCACCACAGAAGAAAGCCAGTATTACCATATATGCAGTACAAAATGGAGACACTTTGTGGAAGATAGCAAAGAAATACTACTCAACAATTGATACCTTAGTCAATATAAATGAATTACCAGGGTCAGATAGTATTAAATCAGGAGATAAGCTCATAATACCTGGAAGAGCTGTAATGTAATTTCTTTCAGTTGTAAAAGCTGTAGCTTTGATTTACAATTTAGTTGTAAATCAAAGCTATTTTTATAGGCAGGTGAGAAGTTTGGGATTAAGATTTATATATGGTAGAGCAGGAAGTGGTAAAAGTAGCTTCTGTTTGAAAGAAATCCGGGAAGAAATTGAATCAAGTAGTATTAAAAGGCCTCTTTTTTTAATTGTACCAGAGCAATATTCCTTTATTGCGGAAAAAAATCTACTAAGTTCCGTTGGGGAAATGGGTTTATTAAATGCTACGGTTCTTAGCTTTAAAAGACTAGCTTTTAGAGTGCTAAGCGAGGCGGGAGGCTTAGCTAGGCCTCATCTTAATGAAGCAGGAAAGGTTATGCTTATAAACAAAATACTAGAGGACAACAGAAAAGATTTAGAAGTTTTTAATAGAATCAGTAAACAGCAGGGGTTTATCAAAATAATAGCTGATACAATCTCTGAATTTAAAAGATATGATATAGCTCCAGAGCAGCTAATAGAAACCGCTGAGTTTCTTCCTGAAAGCAAGGAATTAAAATATAAGCTTAAGGACTTAGCTCTAATATATAATATATATGAAACAAAGCTTCATGAAATATACATAGATGCTGAGGACGATTTAGCCCTCCTTTATGAAAAATTAGATGAATCAAATATGTTTAAAGATGCAATTATATGGTTTGATGAGTTTACTAGCTTTATTCCCGCTCAATATAAAATAATTGAAAAGCTATTAAAAGAGTCCTATAGAGTAAATGTAGCCTTATGCACTCAAAGAGTGACTCCTAAAGGTGAGATAGAACTCTTTGATTTAGTGAAAAATACTGAGGAAAAGCTATTAAATTTAATAAAAATAAATAACATTGCTTATGAAAAACCCTCAGATATAAATACTACCACTTCAATAAAATTTTCAGATAATAAGGAGCTTAGCTATCTAGAAAGGAATTTCTTCCTATATCCTTACAAACCATATAAAGAGACTATAAGTAATATAAGTTTATTTAAAAGTAGTAATGTGTATAGCGAAGTGGAAGAGGTTGCAAGAAATATCTTAAGCCTAGTACGGGATAAGGGCTTAAGATTCAGAGATATAGCAGTTTTATCAAGGAATCTAGAAAACTATGATAAATTGATTTCTGTAATATTTAATGAATATGGTATTCCATATTTCTTAGATATGAAAAGAGATATAGAAGGTAATCAACTTATTGTATTTATTAAAGCAGTTATTGAAATTAAGCTTAAGAACTGGTCTTATGAGTCTGTTTTTAGATTTCTTAAAACTGGCATTACTGGAATACCTGAAGAAGATATCGATATTTTAGAAAATTATGTCCTGGCAAATGGAATAAAAGGTTGGGAGTGGGAAGAAAAGTTTCAATACTCCTTCCAAGGAGATTTGAAGGTAGATATAAACCCAGTGGAGAAGGAATGCTTAGAAAAAGTTAATGAAACAAGAAAGCTTTTAAATCAAATGCTAAAACCCTTTCTTACCAAGTTAGAAGTGGCGAAAAAAGTAAAGGATATTGCTACTTACCTCTATAGCTTTTTAGAGGAAATAGATATGGAAAATAGACTTATAAGCATTTCAGATAGCTTTCGATTAAAGGGTCTTATAGATGAAAGTGAAGAGTATCAGGATATCTGGAATATTCTCATTAGGCTGCTCGATCAACTTGTAGAAGTTTTAGGGGATGAAGACATAACCTTAGATAAGTTTTCCAAATTGTTTAGTACGGGCTTAAAGGAATATAAGATGGGACTTATACCGTCTTCCTTAGATCAGGTTCAAATTGGAAATGTGGAAAGGGTTAAAAGTCATGAAATATTACACCTATTTGTCATAGGGGTTAATGATGGCGTATTCCCTAAAACAGATGAGGACCAGGGCATAATATCAGACTTAGATAGAAATGAACTTATGGAGTTAGGTCTTGAGCTAGCTAAGGATTCCTTAGAAAGGGCTTATGAAGAACAGTTTCTCGTATATTCTACCTTTGCTATACCTAAGGATAAGATATATTTAAGCTATCCCATGGCAGATTTGGAGGGAAAATCCATTAGAGCATCCCTTGTAATATCTAAATTGAAAAAGCTTTTTCCCAGGCTTATAGAGGGAAATGATAGGGAGCTTACGAGGCCCCGGGAGCTAGCTCTATTGACCTCACCAGAGGCTACCTTAAAAGAACTTCTATTGGCCCTTAGAAACGAACTAGAGGGTATAACGCAAAATAACCTATGGTGGGAAGTATTGAGTTGGTATAGGAGTGATCCGAAATGGAAGGAATATAGTGAAAGTGCTTTTAAGGGCTTATTTTACGATAATACCCCTGTTGTATCTTCCGAGAAAATAAACGAGCTATATAAAAAGCCTTATAAATTCAGCGTTTCTAGAATTCAAAGTTATGTAGAATGCCCATTCTCTTACTATGTAAAGTATGGATTAAATACAGCTGAAAGAAAAATACATCAGCTCACATATCCAGATATCGGGTCCTTAATGCATAATGTTTTAGATGATTTTTCGAGAACTATTGAGCAGGAAAAAATAGATTGGAAGAATCTTGATGATAAATGGTGTAAGGGAGCTATAGATATATTAGTAGAAAAGAAAGCTAAAGAGCTAAAGATATTTAATAGTTCAGAAAGATTTAAGTATTATAAGGAAAGACTTAAAAAAATACTTAACAGGTCTATTTGGGCCATAGCTACTCAGGTGAAAGCTGGTAATTTTAAGCCTTTTGGACATGAAACCGCCTTTAATACTGGTGCTGCCTTTCCTCCGATTCAGTTAGTTTTGCCCTCCGGAGATACCGTAGAACTTATAGGAAGAATAGATAGGATAGATGAGCTGGAGGATGAAGGGGAAAATATATATGTAAGGATAGTTGATTATAAATCAGGTAACAAAAGCTTTAAGCTAAGTGACGTGTATTATGGTCTCCAATTTCAACTGTTGGTTTATCTGGATGTTATTTTATCAAACCAGGAGGAACTAAAGGATAAAAAATATCTTCCAGGTGCAATTTTCTATTTTAATATTGAAGATCCTTTAGTAGAGACGAGCAAGGAATTAACTAAGGAAGAGATAGAAGATAATATATTAAAAAAGCTTAAGCTTAAGGGCTTACTCTTAGAAGATGCAAGAGTTGTTAAGGAAATGGATAAGGGCATTAATGGGTACTCTCTGATTATTCCCGCCAGAATAAATAAGGACGGATCTTTAGGTAGTTCCTCCACTGCCAGCCTTTCCCAGTTTGAGATGCTTAGGACATATGTTAGAAGCTCTATATTAGAATTTGTAAGAGAGATGTTAGAGGGTAATATTAGTATTCGACCATATAAGAAAAAGGATTATACTGCTTGTAGCTACTGCAATTATGCAGCTATATGCCGGTTTGATCCAGGAATTAAGGGAAACAATTATAGGATACTAAAGGATTTAAGCGACGAAAAGGTATGGGAGTTGATAAAAGATGACAGATGAAATTGTTAGTGTAGGTCCTAATTGGACTAAGGAGCAGCTTCAAGCTATAAAAAGACACAAGGGGAATCTTCTAGTTGCAGCAGCAGCAGGTTCTGGTAAGACTGCAGTACTTGTAGAAAGAATATTAAGGAAAATATCTGATGAAGAGAGTCCGTGTGACATAGATAGCTTTTTAGTAGTTACCTTTACTAATGCGGCAGCTTCTGAGATGAAGGAAAAAATAGAAGCCGCTATAGCTAGAGCACTAGATAAAAGTCCCGAAAATAAGAGGCTTCATAGGCAACTCTCCTTACTAGGTAGGGCAAGCATAACAACAATTCATTCCTTTTGTCTTAAGGTTATAAAAAGTAATATACATTTACTAAATATAGACCCCTCCTTTAAAATGGCTGATAACACAGAAATTATACTATTGAAACAGGAAGCAATAAATGAACTCTTTGACAAGAAATATGAAGAGCACCCTGAGGAATTTTTAAAATTAGTTGAATGCTATAGTTCAGAAAGAGATGATATAAGGCTTCAGGAGATAATCCTAGAAATTTATAATTTTGTAATGAGCGGACCTTGGCCAGAAATATGGCTTAAAGATGCGGCGGAAGCCTTCAATATGGATGAAAGCACTATAATTGAAAACACAAAATGGTATTATATTTTTTATGAAAGCTTTAAAATACAAATAAATAGTTTTATTAAGAGACTTGAGGAAGGGATAAGCTTAACAGAGGATGGCTTTGGACTTATGCCTTATAGGGAAACCTTAATAGATGATTTAGACAAACTTCAGGATTTTTTAAATGTAGATAAGAGAAGTTATGAAAATTTGTATAAAAAAGCGTCTACCTTAAAATTGATAAACCTTAAAAGATGTCCTAAAGATGCAGATAAGATAATAGGGGAAAGGGTTAAATATATAAGGGATGAGGTTAAAGTTGAACTTTCAAAGCTTTTAAATGAAAGCTTTCAACACACAAAAGAAGGAATAATAGAATATACAGCAACCATGTATCCAGTAATAAAGTGCCTTGTGGAATTGGTTATAGAATTTGAAGCTACCTATGCAAGGCTAAAAAGGGACAGAAATATTCTTGATTTTAATGATTTGGAACATTTTTGCTTGGAGATATTAACGGAGGTTCAAGAGGGTGAGCCCATACCTTCAAAGGTGGCAGTATTATATAGTGAAAAATTTAATGAGATTTTAGTTGATGAATATCAGGATAGTAATCAAGTGCAAGATGTAATATTTAGCATGATATCAAGAAAAGGCTCCAATAGTAATATGTTTATGGTAGGGGATGTTAAGCAAAGTATATATAAATTTAGACAAGCTGAGCCGGCAATATTTTTAAATAAGTATTTTTCCTATGATAACGTAGAGGAGGAGAAAGATTCCTTCAATGAGAAAATTCTTCTATTTAAAAATTTCAGAAGTAGGCATGAAATAATAAATGGTGTTAACTACCTGTTTTCTAGACTTATGTCACCTGAAATTGGAGAAATAGATTATAACCAGGATGAAGAGCTTAACTATGGAGCAGATTTTAAAGAATTAGAAGAGGGGAATACTTTAAGTGTAGGAGGCCCCATCGAGCTTCATCTTATTGAAAAGGAAAAAATAGTAACTGAAGCTATAGAGGAAGAAGATATTCAGGAGGAAGAACAAGTAGACAATATACAGCTTGAAGCAAGATTTATTGGGAAGAGAATAAAGGAACTTATAACAGAAGGTTTCCAAATTTACGATAAAAATCAAAAGAAGTATAGAAAACTTCAATATAGGGATATAGTTATCCTACTTAGAGCTACAAAGAGATGGTCTGAAAGCTTTATGGAAGAACTAAAGCTTTTAGCTATACCTGTTTATTCTGATGGAGCAACTGGTTATTTTGAGACCATTGAAGTCAAAACTGTTATTAGCCTACTGCAAATAATAGATAATCCCTTGCAGGATATTCCGTTACTTGCAGTACTCCACTCCCCTATATTTTCCTTCACACCTGGGGAACTTATAGATATGAGGGCATTAAATAGAGATATGAGCTTTTATAATCTATTACAATTAGGAAGGAACGAATCTGAAAAGATAGATCAATTCCTAACCAAATTAGAGGGTTACAGGGAAAAGGCAAAGTATATGCCTATAGACGAGCTTATATGGTATATTTACGCAGATACGGCCTATATGGGATATGTGAGCGCTATGCCCAGCGGTCTTCAAAGAAGGGCTAATTTGAGAATCCTATTTCAAAGAGCTAAGCAATTTGAAGAAACCTCTTATAAGGGACTTTTTAATTTTATAAATTTTATAGAAAGATTAAAAAAGAGTAGCACGGATTTAGGAAGTGCGAAAATTCTAGGGGAAAATGAAAATCTAGTAAGGATTATGAGTATTCATAAGAGTAAGGGTTTGGAATTCCCTGTGGTATTTTTATCAGGAATCGGGAAAAACTTTAATAAGTCGGATTCAAAAGGTAAAATTCTCCTACATAAAACTATAGGTATTGGGGCAGATTTTGTTGACCTGGTTAAGAGGATAACCCACAGCACCATAATTAAAAATACTATAAAGAAAAAGATTATGGTAGAAAATTTATCTGAGGAACTGAGAGTGTTATATGTGGCTATGACCAGAGCTAAGGAAAAATTGATCATAACTGGAGCTGTGAAGGACATAGAGTCCTCAATAGAAAGATGGGAGGGCACCTTAGAAGAAAAGGGTAAACTATCAACCTTCGACATGCTAAAGGGGAGAAGTTATTTAGACTGGATTTGCTTTGCCCTAATAAGGCATAAGGCTTTTGAAACTTTTCTAAAGGAAATAAGGGGAGAAGCTTTAGATGTAAATTCTAAAGCTTGTGATAATACCTGGCAGATAAGCCTTTGGAGTAAAAATCAACTAGTAATAGATAAAGTAGTTGCAAATGAAGAAAATATTCACTCTAAGGATATGGAAAGCTTTATAAAGGAACTTTTAAATAACAAAAAAGAAATAGATTATAAAAATGTCCATGAAATGCTAAATTGGGAATATAAATATAAGGCAGCAATTACTATTGCCCCTAAAATCTCCATTTCTGAGCTTAAGAGGAGAAAGGAGGAGGAAGTTACACCAGGGAAAGAATTATATAAAGATAATAGATTTGAAAGGCCTAGGTTTATACTAAAGTCAGAAAATGGAGGAAAACAATTTACAGCAGCGGAACGAGGCACACTATTTCACTTGGTGATGCAGCATATTGATATAAAATTCTGCGAAAACATGGAAGATATAAAACTTCAAGTTAATGCTATGGTAGAGAAAGAATTGATGTCTAAAGAAGAAATGAATTTGATAAACATAGATAAAATATACAACTATTTTACAACTAATATAGGTAAAAGATTGAGAGCTTCTGAGAAAACGTTTCGGGAAGTCCCATTTTATATACCTATTAAATTAACTGAACTTGAAAAAGATTTAGATGTGCATATTTATGGAAAAGAATTCATACTCTTGCAAGGAATAATTGATTGTTATTTTGAGGAAGAAGATGGATTAATATTAATAGATTACAAAACTGATCACGTAAATGAAGAGAATATAAAAGAGGTAGTAGAAAGGTATACCATACAAATTGACTATTATACTATGGCACTAGAAAGGATAACTGGTAAGAAAGTAAAGGAGAAATATTTGTATTTCTTTTCCTTAAATGTATTTCAGATTATTAAATAAATATTCATTGTACTTGCATTTTTCTATATTAATGTTATAATCAAATTAATGTTTTTTGAAGTATTTTTCTGTAAAATTCAAAATGAGGGGTGATTATATGAAAAAGTTGGAAGTCATAATTAGGCCTGAAAAGCTTGAAGAATTAAAGGCAGCTCTAAATGATATAGGGATAAAGGGTCTCACTGTTTCTACAGTTATGGGCTGTGGAAATCAGAAGGGCAGAAAGGAAATTTACAGAGGTACTGTGCTTAATATCAATCTTTTAAATAAAATTAAGGTAGAAACTGTAATTAGGGATGAAATATTAGATGAGATCACTAAGGTTATTACAGAGACAGTTAGAACTGGGGTCGTAGGGGACGGAAAAATATTTGTATATAATGTAGAAAACGCAATAAGAATTAGAACAGGTGAAGAGGGAGAAACTGCTATTTAGAACCTTTAGCGCTTTACTTATTTAAATTGATAAAACGTTTTTGAGATATCTTAATAAAAAAATATTATTATGCAATAACATGAATTACACTTCTAAGCTTTAGAAGTGTAATTTTTACAACAAAAGGATTAAATATAATCTTTTGTAATTATAGGAGGTAGGTGTTTCGTAATGTCTAAAAGTATTGGATTTCCTTTAAATCAAGGGATGTATGATTCCAGTTTAGAGAAGGATAGTTGTGGTGTTGGTTTTGTAGCAAATATCAAAGGAGAAAAATCCCATGATATTGTAAAGAAAGGTATACAGGTTTTAGTTAACCTTACCCATAGGGGAGCTGTAGGCTCTGATCCGAATACTGGAGATGGTGCTGGTATAATGGTTCAGATTCCAGATGAATTTTTTAGAATTAGCTGCGATAATTTGGGAATTGAACTACCAAAGCTTGGGGAATATGGAGTTGGAATGGTGTTTTTACCTAAGGAACCTGCTTTAAGACTTCAATGTGAAGGGATTTTAGAAAGAGCTATAGAAGAAGAAGGACAAAAGGTTTTGGGCTGGAGGAATGTTCCAACAGACAACCGAGGCATAGGTGAAACGGCAAAGGGTACTGAGCCTATAATAAGACAGGTTTTTATAGGAAGCAAGAGCAAAACTCAACAGGATTTTGAAAGAAAACTATATGTAATAAGAAAGAGATCTGAAAGCGAAGTTAATAGGCTTGTGGCAAGAAGCACAGAATATTTTTATATCTGTAGTTTATCAAGTAGGACTATAGTATATAAAGGATTGCTTTTAGCAAATCAAATAAAAGGCTTTTATATAGATTTAGATGATTATAATTTTAAAAGTGCTATAGCTTTAGTTCATCAAAGATATAGCACAAATACTTTTCCTACTTGGGATTTAGCCCAACCCTTTAGATATTTAGCCCATAATGGTGAGATAAATACTATAAGAGGTAATCGAAACTGGATGAATGCAAGAGAAGGAGTATTAAGCTCTGAGGTTTTTGGAAAGGACATTAGTAAACTTTTCCCTTTAGTTAATTCAGAAGGAAGCGATTCTGCCTCCTTAGATAACATTTTAGAACTTTTAGAAGCAGACGGCAGAAGCCTAGCTCATTCTATTATGATGCTAATTCCTGAAGCTTGGAATGGAAACAAAGCTATGGATGAAGAAAAAAGAGCTTTTTATGAGTATCATGGTTCCTTGATTGAACCCTGGGATGGACCTGCAGCTGTAGCCTTTACTGATGGTGTGCAGGTTGGAGCTACCTTAGACAGAAATGGATTAAGACCTTTAAGGTATGTAATAACTAAAAGTGGACTTGCTGTAGCTGCCTCAGAAGTAGGAGTTTTAGATTTTAAACCCGAGGAAATTGCTCAAAAAGGAAAGCTTGAATCAGGAAGAATGTTTTTAATTGATACAGAAAAAGGTATAATAATAGACGATGAAAAGCTTAAAATGGAAATAAGCAGGGCGAAACCCTATAAAGCTTTTATTGAAGAAAACAAAAGAACTTTAAAGGATTTTACTGCTATTGTAGAGGATTCTGAAATAAACCCAGAGGCACTTAAAGAGAAGCAACAGGCCTTTGGTTACACTTTAGAAGATTTAAGAGTTATATTGAAAGCCATGGCTAGAGATGGAAAGGAACCTATAGGTTCTATGGGAAATGACACTCCTCTTGCTGTTTTATCAAATAAATCTCAGGTTTTATTTGCATACTTTAAGCAACTTTTTGCTCAGGTTACTAATCCGCCTATAGATCCTTTAAGGGAAGAACTGGTTATGTCACTCATAAATTATATTGGTTCTCAGGAAAATATATTAAGTAAGGAGCTACCAAAGCATCCTTTTATAGAAATTGATAAGCCCATACTAACAGACCTAGATATTGCAAAAATCAAAGGCCTTAGAGATAAGGATTTCAAGACCACAACAATTCCTACAACCTTCAAGTATGATACTGGGGTAGATGGTTTTAAGGAGTCACTTGAAAAGATTTGTGAAAGGGCTTCTAAGAGAATTAAGGAAGGTTACAATATACTTGTTTTAAGCGATAAGAATGTTGATTCGTATGAAGCAGCAATTCCGAGTTTACTTGCAGTAGCTGCAGTACATCATCATTTAATAAGGGAGAAAACTAGAACAAAAGTTTCTATTATTGTCGAAACGGGTGAGGCAAGGGAAACCATGCACTTTGCTCTATTACTTGGCTATGGAGCAACTGCAATAAATCCATACTTAGCCTTCCAGTCAATTAAACAGATAAATAGGGATGGGGAGCTTGAGGGCATACCCTTTGATAAAGCGGAGAAAAATTACATTAAGGCAATTTGTGGAGGTCTTTTAAAGATAATATCTAAGATGGGGATATCAACTCTTCAAAGCTACCATGGAGCTCAAATATTTGAAGCCATAGGTATAAATAATGAGTTTATAGATAAATATTTTGTAGGTACACCTTCAAGAATTGGAGGAATAGGAATTGAAACTGCAGCTATGGAGGTATTATATAGACATAATAATGCTTTCAATAAGCTAAGAAAGCCTATTTCTGTTTTAGATGTTGGTGGTAACTATTCTTGGAGAAAAGGTGGAGAATTCCATCTATTCAATCCGGACACAATATATAAGCTTCAAGTATCTGCAAGAACAAATAATTATAAGATATTTAAAGAATATTCTACCTTAATTAATGAACAGGATAAAAATCTTTGTACTATCCGAGGTTTATTTAAATTAGATTATTCAAATTCAATTCCTATAGAAGAGGTAGAGCCTGCATCTGAGATAGTTAAAAGGTTCTGTACCGGAGCTATGTCCTTTGGTTCTATAAGTAAGGAAGCCCATGAAACTATGGCTATTGCTATGAACAGACTAGGTGGTCGAAGCAATACTGGAGAGGGTGGAGAAGAAGCAGAACGCTTTACACCGGATGCTAACGGAGATTTAAGAAGAAGTGCCATTAAGCAGATCGCTTCAGCTCGTTTTGGAGTTACTACTGAATATTTAGTAAATGCAGATGAACTACAAATAAAGATGGCTCAAGGAGCAAAACCTGGAGAAGGTGGCCAACTTCCTGGCAAAAAGGTAGATGTAGAGATTGCTAAAGTTAGACATTCAACTCCAGGAATTGATTTAATATCACCACCACCACACCATGATATTTATTCTATTGAAGATCTTGCTCAACTAATATTTGATTTAAAATCTGTAAATCCAAGTAGTAGAGTAAGTGTTAAACTTGTATCAGAGGTAGGGGTTGGTACTGTTGCTGCGGGAGTCGTAAAGGCACATGCAGATTTAATATTAATTAGTGGCCATGATGGTGGTACTGGAGCATCTCCTGTGTCTTCAATAAAACACGCTGGACTGCCTTGGGAGCTAGGTCTTGCTGAAACTCAGCAGGTGTTACTTCTAAATGATTTAAGGAGCAGAGTTCGCATACAAGCTGATGGACAACTTAAAACCGGAAAGGATGTTGCTATAGCAGCACTACTTGGCGCTGAGGAGTTTGGCTTTGCAACTACAGCATTAGTCGTTTTAGGTTGTGTAATGCTTAGAAATTGCCAGTTGAACACCTGCGATATGGGTATTGCAACTCAGGATCCAGAACTTAGAAAGAATTTTAAAGGAAAGCCAGAGCATCTGGTTAACTTTTTTAATTTCCTAGCTCAAGAGGTTAGGGAGGTAATGGCAGGCTTAGGCTTTAGAACCATGAATGAAATGATAGGTAGAGTAGATAAAATACAGGTTAAAGATGCTATAAATCATTGGAAAGCAAAGGGACTAGACCTTTCTAAAGTATTATATAAGCCAGATATGCCTAAAAGGATTAAGCCTTATTGTGTAATAGAACAAGAACATGGGCTTGAAAAATCAATGGATTATAAGCTAATAGAGATTGCAGCATTGGCTTTAAGCAATAAGAAATCAGTTAGAGCAAGCTTTGAGATTAAAAATGTTAACAGAACAGTTGGAGCTATGCTCAGTGGACAAATAGCTAAAAAATATGGTTCTAAAGGACTCCCAGAGGATACGATTGTATATACCTTTAATGGATCTGCAGGCCAGAGCTTTGGTGCCTTTGGTGTTCGTGGCTTATCACTTATATTAAATGGTGATGCTAATGATTATGTAGGAAAAGGTCTCTCTGGTGGTAAGATAATAATAAAAACTCCTAAGGAAGCAACCTATAAACAAGATGACAATGTAATAGCAGGTAATATAATTTTATATGGTGCTACCGCTGGGGAAATATATGTAAATGGTCTTGCAGGAGAAAGGTTCGCTGTTAGAAACAGTGGGGCACGGGCAGTGGTGGAGGGAATTGGAGATCATGGCTGCGAGTACATGACTGGTGGAGTAGTAGTAGTTCTAGGAAAGACAGGAAGAAACTTTGCGGCAGGAATGAGCGGAGGTATCTCATATGTTTTAGATGAGGAGGATACTTTTACAAGTAAGGTTAATATGGATCTAGTTGAAATATCCCTTCTGAATCTTAGTGAGGATATTTTAGAGGTTCATAAAATGATAGAAGCTCACTATAAATATACAGATAGTGTTAAAGCTAAAAAGATACTTGATGCTTGGGATAAATACAAAGGAAAGTTTAAAAAAATAATACCAACAGCTTATAAACTTATTCTAGAAAATTTAAAGCTGGAAGCAAAAGCTGATAGCAAGTAAGGGGTGCGGATATATGGGAAAATTATATGGATTTAAAGAGTACAAAAGAGAAACTGCGGATAAGCGCCCTGTTAAGGTCAGAATTAAGGACTTTAATGAGCTTTATAATGCTTTCCCAGAGGATAAGCTAAGAAATCAAGGGGCTAGATGTATGAACTGTGGTATTCCTTTTTGTAGCTGGGGTTGTTCCATAGGAAATTTAATGCCTGATTGGAATGATATGGTTTTTAAGGGAGAATGGGAAAAAGCATATGAAAGATTATGTTTAACTAATAACTTTCCTGAGTTTACTGGCAGAATTTGTCCTGCTTTATGTGAAGGAGCTTGTACACTCGGAGTTAATAGAGAAGCAGTTTCAATAAAAGAGATTGAGCTGGATATAATTGAAAAAGCATTTAAAGAGGGTTGGGTAAAGCCTAATCTACCAAAAGTAAGAACTGGAAAGAATGTAGCGGTTATTGGCTCTGGACCCTCCGGACTCGCAGCTGCAGCAGAACTTAATTCAGTAGGTCACAATGTTACTGTTTTTGAAAGGGATAACGAGATTGGTGGCCTCTTAAGATATGGTATACCTAATTTTAAACTAGAAAAAAGCATAGTGAATAGAAGAGTGGAAATCATGAAGGCAGAGGGAGTACAATTTAAAATAAATACAAATGTTGGGTTTGATTTTACGAAAGAAGAACTAATGGACAATTTTGATTCAGTTATTCTAACTGGAGGTTCAACGGTGGCAAGAGATTTATCCATAGAAGGAAGAGAACTAAAGGGAATACATTTTGCTATGGAGTTTTTATCTCAAGCTAATAAAAGGATAATTGGAGAGGAAATAACTGATGTAGAAATCAGTGCAAAGGATAAGATAGTATTAGTTATTGGCGGGGGAGATACAGGCTCAGACTGTATTGGAACCTCAATAAGACAGGGCGCAGCTAAAGTATACCAATATGAAATTCTGCCAAAACCTCCCTTAGATAGAGATGCTACTATGCCTTGGCCTAACTTCCCAAGAACCCTAAAAACAACTACCTCTCATGAAGAAGGTTGTATAAGAGGTTGGAACATTGGTAGCAAAAGATTTATTGGGTTAGATGGTAAGGTTACAGATTATGAAGGAATTCAGCTTGAATGGAAAACTGATGCTAATGGAAGAATGAATATGGTAGAGCTACCTGGAACAGAATTTACTCATCCTGTTGATTTAGTCCTCCTTGCAATGGGTTTTCTTCATCCTCAGCATGAAGGCATATTAGAACAATTAGATGTAAAATTAGATGGTCGAGGGAATGTTGTAACGGATGGAAACTTTATGACGGATAAGGACGGCATCTTTGCAGCAGGAGATATGAGAAGAGGTCAATCGCTTGTGGTGTGGGCAATAAATGAGGGAAGAATAGTAGCAAAAAACGTTGATAAGTATTTAATGGGCGAAACAGCCTTAAGAGGTTAATATAGATTAAATCTAGGCAAGCCATAATTATGGCTTTTTTT
>Ga0209430_1001549_pt1 | contig 16756 bp, 19 predicted proteins | sample BarGraIncub1133A_FD_184504 | JGI IMG/M metagenome (GOLD analysis project Ga0209430, IMG submission 184504) | Arctic peat soil microbial communities from Barrow, Alaska - Barrow Graham LP Incubations 11-33A (SPAdes) (version 2) | ecosystem: Environmental > Terrestrial > Soil > Wetlands > Peat... | reverse complement strand
TTTAGTAGCTTGAACAACTCTATTTTAACTGAAAGGTGATTTTTTGTATAACGTTTTGCCGCCACCCGCATAGCAGGTGGTTTATTGTTTCGCTCGCTACGCGGCTCAACAGACTAAAGTCCATAAAAAAAATGAGCTATCCGAGCTCATCTTCATTATAGATAGTACCACCAGCATGGCTATTATTAATTAAAATCTCAAGATATGTTATTGAATATCAGTAGGTTTATGTGGCATTACAAAAGCGCAGACAAAATATGCGACTATACCTGTACCATAACAAAGTGCTAGTATGCCCCAGATAATTCTCACAATTGTAGAATCAATTTTAAAATATTCTGCGAAACCTCCGCAAACACCACAAATTTTTTTATCTGTATCAGATAAATATATTTTTTTCTGTTCCATAAATATCACCCCGATAAATATAGTTTAAAGTTTGATATGTATATTTGTCAACTAAATTTTGAAACAGAACAGTTTATTAGACAAAACTGCTAATTCGTAGGTTTAAATAGTTAGACCTAAGACTAACTACCTAAACTCTTTAATAAGTTCCCAGTAAATCGAATCATGGTCTCGATTAGTTTCCTCAATACCAACCTTTTTTAATATTCGTGCAGAAGGGTTGTTACTAATCAAACAATCTGTCTTGATAATTTTAACATTATCTTGATAATTTGCCCATTTTTATAATGGCTTTTAACGCTTCATAACCTAATCCTTTTCCTCTTTCATGTTCTACTAACCCAAACCCAACTTCAATCTCACATTTTTCATTAGGTTTTCCCTTAAAGCCTATATCACCCATAACTTTCATTTGTCTTTTTTCACAATCATCCAAAATTCAAACCCACTTGGAATCCTATCTTCTTTTAATGATTCATTTACAATGGGTTGGATGTCCATAGTATCATCTTTATTTTCCACCTTTAAGATTTAATATAGCTTATAGAACTAAAGGCGGGTTAATACCTATAAATTTAATCTAGGTAGTAAACACCATATAGAATTTCCGGATTTAAAATTGTTCATAAAATCAGCTTCTAACATTATCAATTATCAAAGGATATATTCACAATTAATGTATTATTTGATGCAAATTATACTAATATAGTAACTAAATGTAAACTGAAGCTATATTTTATTTACATAAGCATCAATTTAGTATAATATAAAGAAATATAGGATATTATAAATAAAATTGTAGTAAATATTAGCATATTGTAACATAACAGTTTACAAACAGATAAAATAAAATCATCTAGGGAGATGCCTTATGCAAAATAAAGGGAAGAAGATAGCAATATTTCTTACAGTAGTTTTATTATTAGCAGTTAGCTTTTATATAGTAAAAATATATATTTATCCGGGAATGGATAAAAAAGAAGTTAGTGTAAGTAAGAGTGATGCAAAGGATAAAACAACTGCAAAAGATGGTACTTCTAGTAGTATAGATAATACTAATAGTACAACTACTGAAAAAGATAATTCAACTACACCTAAAGATAGCACTGCACCACCAAAGGACAATACTGCAAATGGGGCAGTAACTTCTCTTCAAGCGACAGAAATAATAAGTAAACTCGTGCTTAAAGATCATCCGGCAGCAAAGACTAGATACGATCATGATCAAGATAGAGATGGTAAAAAATATTATGTTTTACAGTTATATGATGCAATGCCTGATCATACGGCTACTATAGGCTGGTATTATGTTCAAGTTGATAATGGTAAAGCTTTTGAATGGGATTTAATCTCAGATAAACTAATTCCCCTAAATTAGCATATCAAAAAACGGAGGTAAATATGGAGTTAAACAAAATACATCATATAGCTATTATTTGTTCTGATTATAGAAAATCCAAAGATTTTTATGTGAATATTCTTGGCTTTAAGATAATCAGTGAGATTTATAGAGAAGAGAGAAAATCCTATAAACTAAATCTTTCTGTAGGGGATAAGGATCAAATTGAATTATTCTCCTTTCCCGGTTCACCAGAAAGACCTAGCTATCCAGAGGCGGTAGGGCTTAGACATCTAGCCTTTGAAGTAGATAACTTAGCAGTATCTATATTAGAACTAGAGAAAAAAGGCATTGCTGTTGAGCTTATTAGAATTGATGAATTAACAGGAAAAAATTTTACTTTTTTTTCGGACCCAGATGGACTACCCTTAGAGTTGTATGAAAAATAAATTGACAAATAAAGGCTAATACTATAACATGTAATTATAAATTATATAGGAGGACAATTAGATGATAAACCTAATCTAAAACATTAAAGGGTAATTTAATTAAATACCAATCTTAAAGAAATGTTCAAAGGATCTTTATATATTGTGTAAGGATAGGCTTTTTAAGATTACCTTCTTTGAGATTAAGATGTTGAGGAATAGTTTTGCATTTATACCTTTATATAGATTTATTATTTAATGAGAAGTATGTGCCTTCTTTTTTATAAGCATATTTTTATATTTGATATCATTTAAATGCTATACTTCGGTATAGTTTTTTTTATTAATGGTAGCAGTTTAAGGTTGTAATGAAATAGTATTTCGTTACAACCTTTCTTTGGTAGTGGAACATTTCAGCCTCGTTTTATAAATTAGGCTATATAAATAATGTATTAAAGGGTGATTTTCATGAATGAATTAGTATTAAGTGGAATAAAAAAATATCTAGATGCCACCTTGGTTTTAAAGGATATAAATTTTCAAGTTTATAATGGAGAAAGGGTTGGAATAGTAGGAGTAAATGGCTCAGGTAAGACTACAATATTAAAACTAATAGCAGGTTTATTGACTATAGATAGGGATGATAAAGGCTCAATTTCAATTACTAAAGGAGCAAAAGCAGCTTATCTTGAGCAGATACCCACATATCCTGAGGGGTATAAGGTTAGTAATATTCTTAATTTAGCCTTTGAGGAGCTTTTTATAATAGAGGAAAAGCTTAGAAAGCTAGAAAAAGCTATGGAAACTTTAGAAGGTGAAAGACTAGAAAAAACTTTAAAAGAGTATAGCACCCTTCAGCAGGATTACGAAGTAAAAGGAGGCTATGAAAGGGAAGAGAAGCTAAGTAAAGTATGTAAAGGCTTAAAGCTTGAGGATGATTTTATATTAAAGGAATTTAGTATACTAAGTGGAGGAGAAAAAACTACTGTTGTCCTAGGTAAAATATTATTAGAAGAGTCTGATATTTTGCTCCTTGATGAGCCTACAAATCATTTGGATGTTGAATCCATGGAATGGCTAGAGGGGTATCTTAAAAATTATAAAGGCATTGTAATTATAGTATCTCATGATAGATATTTTCTTGATAGCGTGGTAACTAAAATCGTAGAGATCGAGGACGGGTCCTGTTCCACCTATAAGGGTAATTATTCTGATTATATCAAACAAAAAGATGAAGAACTTTTAGTTGAGTTTGATCAATTTAAGGAGCAACAAAAACAGATCAAAGCTATGGAAAAGGCTGTTAAGGATCTAAGAGATTGGGCCCTAAGAGCTGATAATAATAAATTTTTTAAAAGAGCTGTAAGCATACAGAAAAAGCTTGATAAAATGGAGAGAATTGATAAACCAGTTCTTGAAAAGCAAAATATAAAGTTAAATTTTGAGCTAAAAGAACGTTCTGGAAATGAGGTAATAAAGGCAGATGACCTTTACAAATGCTTTCAGGATAGGGTTATATTTGAAGCCTCTAAGATGTTAATAAAATATAAAGAAAGGGTAGCTTTAGTTGGCTCTAATGGTAGTGGCAAAACAACTTTTATAAGAATGCTTCTTGGAGAAGACCTTCCAGATGGAGGTACAGTGACGTTAGGATCAAGTGTAAGACTGGCATATCTTCCTCAGAGTATAAGTTTTACGGATGAAGACTCTACGGTGCTTGAGTGCTTTAGAGAGGATTTTGATATATTGGAAGGGAAAGCAAGAGAATACTTATCTAAATTCATGTTTTTTGGTAAGAGTGTATTTAAAAAAGTGGGACAATTATCCGGCGGAGAAAGGGTAAGGCTTAAATTAAGCAAATTATTATATGGAGATATTAATTTGCTCATACTTGATGAGCCTACCAACCATTTGGATATTGACTCAATTGAAACTTTAGAGGACGCCTTAGAGGGCTTTAAGGGGACTATTTTCTTTGTATCCCACGATAGATATTTTATAAACAGGATATGTAACAGGGTTATAGTTATTGAGGATAATTCCTTTAAAACCTATGCAGGAAATTACGAGTACTATAAAAGCGAGAAGGAAAAAGTTACTCAAGCTATAATAATAGTACCTGTGGTAAAGAAAGAAAAACTACATAAAGTAAAAGTAGTAGATGAAGGGGTTATTCTAAAGTTAGAACTACTTAAGCTTGAAAAAAGAATAGCTGAATTAGAGGCTGAGATAAAAGAACTAGAAATGGCTATGTCCATTTCCGATATAAGCTATGAAGAACTTAGCAAGTTACATTTCAAAAAGGAAGCTTTAACAAAGGAACTAGAGGATGTTATGGAAAGCTGGGTTAACCTTGATAGGCAATATATATGAAAAACTATATTAATAAAAGAAAAGTATTAATAATATTTTGCTTTGCAATTATTTCTCTATTATATATTTGTCTTCAAAATAATTGGATTAAAGTTGAGCATATAGAGGTTAGAATCAGTAATTTGCCTAAAGGGTTAACCGGATTAAAAATAGCTCAAATATCAGATGTTCATTTACCTAAAAATGCTTCAACAGTATCTAATTTGATAAAAATCGTGAAAAAAGAAAAGCCTGATATAATTGTTATGACAGGAGATATAATTGATTCCAGCTTTAGTTTCACCAATTCTAGCCTCAGTAAATTGTGCAAAGGGTTATCTACTATAGCAGTTACCTATGCAGTTTCAGGAAATCATGAGGTATGGAGTAACCATTTAGAGGATTGGAAGGAAATTTTAAAAAAGAATAATATAAAAATAGTAGAAAATAAATTTGAAATATATGAAAAAAATAATGACGAACTTGCGATTATTGGATTGGAGGATAACACAGAATATTCCAAGGAATATTCTGAAAACATTCAAGTCATAAAAGATATGCCTAAAATATTGCTGGCACATAGACCAGAGCTTTTTACATCCTATTCCTCAGATGCTTTTGACATAAAGCCAGATTTGGTATTTAGCGGACATGCACATGGAGGACAATTTAGAATACCCTTTATTAATAAGGGAATAATTGCACCAGATCAAGGCTTATTCCCCAAATACACTTCTGGATTATACACTAGTGCTAGTAAGGGTAAGCATAATGGTGTTCAAATGATAGTAAGTAGAGGCCTAGGTAATAGCATAATACCTATTAGGATAAATAATAGACCTGAATTGCCTATCATTATCCTAAAATGATTATTTTATTTCTCTTTTATCCTTCATTTTTAGACTTCTACCAGGTGCAAAATAGCGGAATCTATTGTACCCATTATTTACATGTGTAATAATATCTTCTGGATCGCCGTTTAGTGCTAAGGAGTCCGGTTCATCATATGTTCCATAGTGGAAGGGTATTAGCAAAGCATTTTTCATAGTGTTTGCTAGGACTACCGCATTATAATGATTTAGATGATAAGTACATACAGAAGCATCAAGCGCAAGCACATCTAAATCTTTAATTGCTAAATGTTCTTCCATCAGGCGGGTATCCCCTGGAAAATAACTTCTAGCATCGGGAGTTGTTACAATAAACCCACAGCAATCTCCAAGACGGAAGGGCTTACCGAATTTTGCAAGGTCTAAGAGCTGCCAGGGATGATCAGCTGGTACTATCTCTATTGTTGCTTCTCCAAATTTATATATATCTCCGGTGCGACAAGTTACCGAATTCTTAGGATTTATATTTAGTTTAGCCAGCTTTTCAAAGACTGGAGGAGGCCCAATAAAAGTTGGGGTTAACTTGGATAAAATTTTAGCTGTTTCAGCAGCTAAATGATCATCATCAGAGTGAGTATATAGAACTACGTCTACTTTAGGTATTACTCTGGCAGAAATAGGATTATCTACCAGCAGTTTAAGACCAGTTTCGCTCATTCTTGAATCATCAGGTTGTGTTGTAAGTACTGGGTCGATTAGGATAATAGTGCCTCTAGCATTTATTAAAAAGCTTGCTCCAGCCAGCCAAGTAATGGAGGTTTCTTCTATTTGTTTGAAGGCCTCCTGCATAACTGGAATAGTTTTAGGCGCTATTACTTGCTTTAATTCATTCAATTCTTATACCTCCAATATAATTTAAGAAATTTATTTGTTCTGGATACATGGTGACATATCGCATTAGAACTGTCAACTTAATAGGAGTTAAAATAAAGGAAGATTTAAATGAACTTTTGATGTAAAATATTCATAAAGTATAAAATACCTGGGGGTGATTCATAATGTTTATATATTTTTACACTTATAGTATTGGTAAAATAGGGATAGGTGAAACTGCGGGTGTGATTAGAAACGTATATTTTGAACGCGATAAATTACCTGAAGTATACAAATTATTTGAAACTGAACTATTAAAAGAGTCTAGTATTCAACTAGCGGAGTACCTAAGTGGTGAGCGAAAAGAATTTGATTTACCGCTTTCTCCTTCTGGAACAACTTTTATGAAAGAAGTTTGGGCTGAGTTATGTAAAATTTCCTATGGGAAAACAGCCTCCTATAAAGAGGTAGCACAAAATATAGGATCCCCTAAAGCAGCAAGGGCTGTTGGTCTTGCAAATAATAGGAATCCTATTCCTATATTTATACCTTGTCATAGAGTTATTGGAGCAAATGGAGCTCTTACAGGTTATAGAGGCGGAATAGAGATGAAAAAAATTCTACTTGAACTAGAAGGAATAAAATAACATGGATATTTTTAAGTATGGTGAAAAAGAGATAAATTATTTAAAAAATAAGGATAAAAAATTGGCTGCTGCCATTGATATGATAGGAATAATAGAGCGGGAGATAAATAAAGATCCATTCGTAGCACTTATTTCAAGCGTTGTTAGTCAACAAATATCTAAAAAGGCAGCAGAAACAGTATGGGGAAGGTTAGTTAATATACTTCAGGTTATAACACCTGAAAGCATCAATAAGGTGGAGCTTTCTTCGATTCAAAGCTGCGGGATGTCCGTGAGAAAAGCAGAATACATTAAAAATGTAGGAAAAGCAGCGATATTAGGAATGGTGGATTTTGCATCTCTTAATCAACTTACTGACGAGGAGATTATTAAAAAACTATCAGAATTAAAAGGCGTAGGGGTATGGACTGCAGAAATGTTGCTAATTTTTTCGCTAGAAAGACCGGATGTCATTAGCTATAATGATTTAGCAATTCGTAGAGGCATGATGAATTTATATGGCTTAAAGGAAATTACAAAGAAACGTTTTGCTATATATAAAAAGAGATATTCACCCTATGGCTCCATTGCCTCTTTATATTTGTGGGCTTTATCAATAATTTGAAAGGGGTTTTATAAAAATGATTCAGCATTCTTTTTTTAAGTTGCAAAATACTAAAAAAATGTTAATAATAATTTTCTCTTTAATAATTGTCTTATCTGTATCAATATTAATTACTACAGAAATAATAAAGTCAAGGCCACAAAACATTCAGCAATCTATTGCTGATAGATTTAACAAAATAAAAGTTCAGCTAGAATTTAAAGGGTTTACTAAAAATGTGAAAGAAATGACTGAAGATTATTCAAAGTTGTTTGATGGGTACAGTAATATAATCATTACAGATGATAATGGAAAAATCGTTTATAAGGTAAACGATGGATACATTTCAGAAAAAGATAAGTTCTTAGTGCTTATAGATCCTTGGCAAGCAAATGGTTTTGATAGTGATACTGCTTATCTAATAGATAGTAAAAATACAATTAAATATGCAGCTCAATTAGATATAGCACTTAATATAAATAAATTAAAAGAACAAAGTTCGAAAAATACTTTATCAAAAGCTTTATTTTCACAATTATTAGATAGTGATGATAGCTTAGGTGAACCGGAAATAACTAATAGTGATGGCTCAACCTATGTTATATCCTCTGAAACTAAAATTATGATGAATTATGAATACATTGCTTCAAAGGGATTAAACTTATATTCTTTATATGATTCTGAACATCAATTTAATAATTATTTTATTTTTACTAATTTTTTACAGACTGTTAGTCATTGGATGATAATTATTACTGTAGGCTTTATAATCTTATTTTGGATATTATTACCTTTATGGGTGTTTAAAGATGCACAGAATAAGCATTTAAATGTTCATAAATGGGCAATACTTACTTTTTTCTTAAACGTTTTTGGTCTTGGTATTTATCTGATATTCAGACCTAAAAGTGCAAAGTACCCTTCTTGTAACCAAGATATACAAGACAATTGGATTTTATGTCCAAATTGTGGAAAGAAAATAAAGGTATGAAGAAAAAAATAATAGTAACAATTATTATTTTTGCTTTTTTATTAACTGGTTGTGCAAGTACAGTGCTTCCTGTAACAAATAAGAACTCTACAAGTAATAAGTCTATCACTTTGGGAAATGATGATTATGTAAAAAAGATTCAGGGAATTGCTAGAAAATCCGGAAATAAAACTGCATTAGCAGAAATCATGATCGATGTAGACACAAATGGGAGTGACCTTGATCAAAAAGACACAAATAACCTTTCAAGGTTTCATAAATTAGTAAGTTCACTTATTAGTAAGATTGGTTATGTAGATATGGAAACCCATTATTTCAGGAATAAGCTAAATAGAGGCCCTAAAAATCTGCAAGCTCTAATTAGTTTAAACAAAAGTCTTCCGATTAATCGACGTTGGATTTTACTTAGTGTTAAAGGCTCAAGTTATCATATTCAAGGAGTGGATGGGGAATATAACTTAAAATTCGTATCCTATGATGGCTTTTGTGAAGCTGTCTATAATAAAAAAGGTGTTTTGCTAGACGAAAACAATGACCCTATAAACATGGGTACCTATAACTATGCAGCTGGAATACACAGCATCAACGCACATGGCACCTATGATGTGGCTCCATATCTTATATGGGGTAATACTCCAAATTCGACTCAAAAAGGTAGGGGGGATATACTTATAGGGATAAATTTAGCTGCGGCCAATTACAAAAAGAATTCTGCAAGTGTTTATATTTACAGAAAAAGTTTGTTCGGTGTACAGCAAGGAAGAGTTCAATAGGTCAATTATGTGCATTTATAAAAAAATGAAGAGAAGATTTTCTTGTTAACAGAAAAGGGCAAGCTCTAGAGCTTACCCTTTAAATTATATTACTGCTAAAATATCTACAGTTCTAGTAGTTATTTGTGCAGTGTTTTTAGTCTTAAGATCACCACCAGTGGAATGAAGAACATTTTTTGAAATTAAAGTGTCCATGCAAAGAGAAACCTCTGCCTGGGTTAAGTCATCTTTAACTCCAGAAACACTCACATTAACCTTGTTACCGGCTTCATTTAAAAATGTCATTATCAAGGTTTTGTCACCCATTATAATACCTCCTTTCTAAGTTTTTTGACATAGTTTAATTAGGCATTTATTAATAGATTGTCATCGGATTTTTGGATCTCAAGTATTTGATACTTAAGCAGTCCTCCGATGGCAGTGCCTACTGCATATATATCTGCATCTGTTGCTGTAACCTTGATGTTACCAACTTTTTTAGATTTAGATATATCCTTGCCATTTGCATCAACACCAGTTTTATACTTAATATTGATACTAGTTAAAAGTTTAGAAGCTGTAACTGCCATTCATATTCACCTCCTTTTTTCTGATAAATATAAGTATGCAAAAACAAACTATATTTACAGTAAGAGGTAAAAAAATCTGAACTAATTAATTATAGACACTTTACTTTTGAATTTATAATATATTATGTAGGCTGTTATTAATGAAGTTACTGGAATGATTAGGATAACACCGATGCCACTGCAAAGTATCATAAATACCTCCGAGGAAAAGACCTTTCCATTTAATATTTTAGATAGGGAATAATGAAGATCAAAAAACCAAATGATTAAGGTCATAAATCCACCAATGTAAGCGAAAAGCAGGGTGTTTGTCATAGTTCTTAATATATCCTTCCCAATATTAACCCCAGATTTAAATAAATTTCTTTTGCCGAGTAAGGGATTGGTAATATATAACTCATTCATAGAAGAAGCTATGGATATGGAAACATCGATTATTGCGCCTAGAAGTCCTATTAATATTTCACAGACAACTATTTTATTGAAATTAAGTTTTACATAAACGGACAAATAGGCTAAAGTTTCAGCTTGTTCTTTGGGGAAACCTTATATTTTTGCAGCTGTACCCATTTTATAGGTTAACATTATAGTTAATAAAACTACGATTATAACTGAAATTAAAGAGGAAACTGTTTTTTTATTGATGCCATTTATGTAAAATAGGGTAGTGGAACTAATAACTGCACTTCCCAATATAGTAACTTTTAAAGGGTCTAAATTCAAAGCTATGAGGGATAGCATAATGAATAGAGTGAAAAAATTAAGGCATAAGGTAAAAAATGACTTTGCACCTCTTTTTCCACCTATTACAATCATTAAAAATAAAAGTATTAAAAATAATACAAAGGTCACATTCATATTGCTACCTCCTTGTTCCTTCTATTTTTAAGAAGAGAAACAGAAATATATAGAGTTATTGGGATACTGATAACTATACCAATACTACTGGTAAGTGCTCTGATTATCTCAAGGCTTATATTGAAACTTATAATAGTTATTGGTGAATAACTGTTTTTTAACCATAAAAGTATCATAGGTATGCTGCCACTAATATATGCAAAAACTAGGGTGTTGGCCATAGTTCTCTTTAATAGCTGAAGAAATTGAAATTGCTATATCCATTATTCCACCTAAGGTACCGATGATTATTTCTGCAATAAATATTTCCTCAGGAGGTCTTGTAAGAAACTCCATTTCTTCATAGTGAATACCATTACCTTTGGTAAACAAAATGACAATTACTGCTATAAGCATTGAGATTATAGTGCCTATTATCATGCCTAGAATGGCAGAAAAAGATTTCCTATTTATTCCGGTAACTATTGATATAGAGAGGATAATAAATAAAAAGCTGGATACTATGGAGACTAGTATGAGATCAAAACCCTTTAGGTATAGTTCTATTACTATAGAAAAAATAACTATATTAACTATCACGCTTGTTAAGGATCTTAATCCCTTTGCTCCACCTACAATTATAATAAGGGTAAGAAATATTATGAAAATATAAGATATATATTTATCACGCTTTAGGTCTAAAATATTAGAGGAAACAACTTCTCCAGATTTATCTCTGGTTATTTCTATGAAAATTTCATCCTTAGCTTTCAGCTTCAAATCGTAAGCCTCACTATCGGAGGTTTTACTCTGAAGTTTAATCAAGTCCCCTTTATGATTACCATTCATAATTATTGCATTAATATCTTGTTTATATATAGTTTCAGTATTGCCGCTAATATCTTGAACTACACTGTCCTTTATCAATTTTACGGATATGACTTTAGCAATAGTTTTTTAATAAAAGTTTTCGTTGTTTGATACAAAAGCGTAGCTAATTATAGAGAAAACAATAAGTAACAAAGAAATAATATGGGTATAACGCTTTTTCTTTTCCATAAATAACAATCTTAATTTTATTTTTTTATATATAATATTCAAAAGTTATAGCTCCATATTTTATTATTATTATATTAATTATTAAAAGTTTATTGAAATTAGAATTACAAATAAGTCTTTAATATACTTGTATCTATTCTTATATCAATATTATTTAGCCTAAAAGCTATAAAGTATTCATACATAGCAGATATAATAAAGGAAATACTATTAAAAAGTATAAATGTATTTTTGCTTAATAGGGCAAAGATAACCCTTCCAACCTAAAAAGGATATAATTTGTGCTATTACAAACAATGTTAGGGATTGTATTAACACCATGTCAATAGGTAAAATTGCTCTATTTTAAGCTAAAAAATGAAAAAGGTAGGGTTAACCCCACCTTTTTCCAAAGAAACTATAGCTAAATACCTTTTATCCTTCTATAAAATAACTTTCATATCTTCCACCCTTTATTACGTAGTCTGAAGTTCTTTCTTCTATGAGCTTATAATTTCATTTGCATATTTTTAAATAATATGTATGAGGACAGAAGGCAAGCATCATCCTTAATATATTTATCTACTTTCTTATCTTTAAAAGGAAGCTATAAAAAATCTGTACATATAATGTCATATGGTATCAATACTAATATTATTAACTCCTGCAAATTTACCTATTTTTATTTTATCACCATAATTATTATAACAGAACTAGTGAATTATTTATATTGAGGTAAAAAATTTCCATGAGCTGCTATTAATTCATCTACCATTTTAATTATATCATCAATGGATAATACGCTTCCTGTATGAGGATCTAGCATTGCAGCCTGATATATATGCTCCTTCTTTTTTGTTACGGCTGCTTCAATGGTTAAAAGCTGTACATTTATATTTGTCATATTCATAGCAGCAAGTTGAACTGGAAGTTTACCTACATAACAGGGATTTACTCCTGAATTATCTATCATACAAGGAACCTCAACGCAAGCATCAAAAGGAAGATTTGTTATAAGTCCACCTTTATTTAACACATTTCCACCTATTTTGTAAGGCTTATTTGTAACCATTGCTTCCATTATGTATGAGGCATATTCTGCAGTTCGTTCATGGGATAAACTTGGATTTAGAATTATTTCATCCTTTTGTTTCTCCCAACCTGCAATCTGTTTGATACATCGTCTTGGATATTCATCTAAAGGAATATTAAATTTTTCTATAAGTTCAGGATATTTATCCTTAATATAAAACATATTATACTCAGCATTATGTTCGCTAGATTCAGTGCAATAGTAACCAAGTTTATCAATATAATCGAAACGTACCATATCCCCATGCTTTTCCTTAGCATTTTTTTCTTTAGCTCGTTTTTTAATCTCTGGATACAAATCGTTACCATCTTTATCTTGGATTTTGAGTAGCCATCCCATATGATTAATTCCCGCAATTAGTTCTTTTCTTCCTTCAAGCTTATCAGACATATCAAGAGCCTTAAGTAATCCAGAGGAACAAGCTTGAACACTATGGCAAAGGCCCACGGTATTTATAGCGGTATAACGCTGCATAAAGCCTGAGAGCATGGCCATAGGATTTGTGTAATTTAAAAACCATGCATCCGGGCAGACCTCTTCCATATCCCTAGCAAAATCCTGAAGTACAGGAATGGTTCTAAGAGCTCTCATAATACCACCTATTCCCAAAGTGTCCCCAATTGTTTGCTTTAGACCATACCTTTTAGGGATTTCAAAATCTGCGATGGTACAGGGGTCATAAAGACCAACTTGGATTGCATCTACAACAAATCTGGCACCCCTAAGTGCAGATTTCCTATTTCCAATCCCTAAATATGTTTTTATTACTGATTTTCCAGCATTAACGTTATTGTTGATAGCACTAAGCATTGCTTCGCTTTCCTTAAGTCTAATTACATCAATATCATATAAAGCAATTTCACATTCTCTAAGAGCCTCTGTGCACATAACATCACCTAATACATTTCTAGCAAATACAGTGCTGCCTGCCCCCATAAAAGTTATTTTCAACATATAATCACTCCCTTTTTTCTATCATAATACCACTAATAAATATCATGATACATTGATTAATGTAATACATTTTTGTTATAATGTGATTATTTAAAGGAGATGACCAATGGAAAAACATATAATGCTAATAAATAATAATTATAAAGATATTAACCCTTTAGTATGTGGTGAAGAAACTTGTAAAAAGGGACATTCTTTTGGTCCAACAACTAGAGAGTATTATCTTCTTCATTATATAATATCTGGTAGAGGTAAATATGTATGCAATGATAAAACTTATCAGGTAAATAAAGGCCAGATTTTTGTAATAAGACCTTTAGAAATAACCTTTTATGAGGCAGATAATGAAGAACCCTGGCATTATCTATGGATAGGATTTGAAAGTAGCATAAACCTTTCTGATATATTAGGATTTGATATATTGACAGCACCAGAATGTGAGCATATATTTAAAGACATAGGCATGTGTGACAATTTCGGTGCGTCTAAAGAACTATATCTCTGTGGTAAAATATTTGAATTATTTTCTCATCTAAAAACAAAGAATTATGATAATAATAATAGGGTTAAAGGTTATGTGCTTAAAGCAAAAAACTATATTGAATCTAATTATGTAAATCAGATTAGTGTAGAGATGATCGCTAAATATCTTAATTTGGACAGGAGCTATTTTAGTAATTTATTTAAAACCAACATAGGTAAATCCCCTCAAAAGTATATAGTAGATTATAGATTGGAAAAAGCAGCAGAGCTTATTTCAATTAGAAGCTTTACTCCGAGCCAAGCTGCACTTAGTTGTGGTTATAATGACATATTCAACTTTTCAAAAATGTTTAAAAGGAAATTTGGGGTTTCACCTAAAAATTTCATGAAAATAAGAGTGGATAAAAGTAAATAAATGGCTATTAATAAAATAAATATGTAATTTAAGCATTTATTTTATTAATATAGAAGGATTTTACAATTTTATGCCGAAATATTAATTGTATTAGTTTACATAATATGGAAAGGAGATTGTAAAATGGAAAAGGATAAGATAGGTGTTGTTATTATAGATGACAACCAAGAATTCTGTAGCTTATTAAAGGATTTTTTGGCTACACAAAATGATATTAATGTATTAGGTATTGGTAAGGATGGAATCGAAGGACTTAAATTGATTGAAGAGGAAAAGCCTGGGATTGTAATCTTAGATATTATTATGCCTCAATTAGATGGCTTAGAGGTGTTAGAAAGATTGAGAAATATGGATATTAATCCAAAACCAAAGGTAATTGTTTTGTCTGGAGTAGGACAAGAAAAAATAGTTAAGAGAAGTATAGAATTAGGTGCTAGTTATTATGTAATTAAACCCTTCGACTTAGTTGTTTTATTAAGAAGGATAAGACAGACCTATAACGATAATTATTTAGGGTCTGAAATCGATTCTAGTTTAAACAATCGCCCAATTAAAAAAGCTAACTCCAAAAATTTAAGTGAAAATGAATTGGAAATAGAAATTACCGCCCTTATACATGAAATTGGAGTTCCAGCTCATATTAAAGGATATATGTATCTTAGGGAAGCCATAAAAATGGTAATAGGCAATGTGAGTGTATTATCATATGTAACAAAAGAATTATATCCAACAATAGGTGAACACTTCAATACAAGTGCTAGCAAGGTAGAAAGAGCAATTAGGCATGCAATAGAGGTATCTTGGAGCAGAGGAGATGTAGACTCTATAAATAAAATATTTGGCTATTGTTTACATAATGGTCATAGTAAACCTACTAATTCGGAATTCATCGCTGCAGCTGCAGATAAACTTAGAATGAGTTTGAAATTAGCTTGATTTTGTTGAGTTAGTGCATATCAACACTTTCAAAGAAAACCCACTCCGACTAACACAGAAAAACCCTAGTGGGATTTGACCAAAAAACATTTTTAATGCGATAAATACTTTTATTTTATACCGATAGACTTTTCTATTCATTGGGTGCGATATATCAATAGTAGGGAGGTCTAACAAAATGGAAAAAATTGATAAACAAATGGACGAATTTATGATTTTCTGTCAATCAAAAAACTTAGCTAGAAAGACAATGAGCTCTTATGAACAAGCAATAAAATTATTTGCAAGGTATCTGGAGGATGTTAAATTTATAACAGATGCTTCAAAAATAAATGACAAAATGTTTAGGGAATATATTGTCAGTATTCAGGAAAGAGGTAAATATACTGTAGCTTCAGTGGAAGATTCTAGGAAAACAAACCATCCAGAAAATAGAAAAGATCTAGGAAAAAAAGTATCTGTATCAACTATAAATAATTACACTAGAGATATTAAGGTATTTTATTCTTATTTACTTGAACAAGGTACTATAAAAAATAATCCATTAAGAAATATAAAAAGTATAAAACATGACAGAAAACCAAAAGAATTTATTGAAGATGATGATATTATAAGACTGTTGAAATATATTAATTGTTCTAAATTTCATGAGTACCGAGATAGTATAATAATTCAAGCTTTATTGGACACAGGCATGAGAATCGGTGAGTGCCTAAATTTAGAATCTAGTGATATAGATATGGTTAATAGATCAATATTTTTAAGATCTGAAATAACTAAAGGCAATAAGCATAGATATGTATATTTTAGTCCAGAGTTACAGAAGGAATTAAGAAGATGGTTACAATATAAAGATAGGTATGTAGAGACTACTTATATATTTCCTAATTTAAAGGGCAAACAATTAATGATAGGAGCTTTTGAATTAGCATTACGACAATATGGGGAAAGAATAAGTATTAAAATACATCCCCATCAACTCAGAAATAATTTTGCTAAACGATTTCTTATGGCTGGTGGTAATATTTATGCACTTTCTAAAATATTAGGGCATGCATCGGTAGTAACTACAGAGCAAGCTTATTTAGATTTAACAGATGATGACATTAGAAAAAATTATCAAGGGTTTAGTCCTTTATCAAATTTAAAAAAGAAGAAATAAAATAAGTAATGAAGGGGTTCTACGTGTTGTAGAGCCTCTTTTTAT
>Ga0209430_1001545_pt1 | contig 16787 bp, 14 predicted proteins | sample BarGraIncub1133A_FD_184504 | JGI IMG/M metagenome (GOLD analysis project Ga0209430, IMG submission 184504) | Arctic peat soil microbial communities from Barrow, Alaska - Barrow Graham LP Incubations 11-33A (SPAdes) (version 2) | ecosystem: Environmental > Terrestrial > Soil > Wetlands > Peat... | reverse complement strand
CACCTGAACGCCATTAAACGCATCGTCAAACTAAGCAAAGAAAACCAGCAGCCATGAACCTCAAATCCATCCCCACCCGAATTATTGAGAAACTTAAAAAATGGTTCAAAAGAAAAGGGTATGATAACCTCGTTCCCGAATCACAGGCCTTGGTCCATCTAGCTGTCCACCTGGTTGAGGTCATCAAGACCATCACCATCGACACCGTCCTGGACGATGTGGTAGCGGCTTTGCTTTGCAAGCTTCTGCCCAACTTCGCAACGACCATCCGCAGGTTCAAGCTCCAGCTGGAGCAGAACATACCCCTTTGGCTCCTCCAACTCCAAATTGCCGACGAGGTGCTCGATGCCTGGAAAACCCGGACGCAAACGGCGTTGGACACAACCGCCGCCGAAGAAGAGAACAAGCTCCTGCTGGCCGTCATCAAAACCCTGAATGTTTCCGACCAGCGCCACCAAGCCTACTCTGAACTCGCCACCCGCTGCCTCTACTATCTGAGCGGCGGTGCCAACGGCAAGTTCGACTGGCAAGACTGCAGCGATTTGGTTGAGGAATATTATACCAACTTCGTAAAGGGGAAAGTCACGTAGTTGTCAGATTTATCCCATACCCAATTAGGGCCTCGAGCTAACGCCGAGGCCTTTATTTGTTTTACCGATTTTTGTATTGGACTGCCAATGGTGCTCTGTTATACCGAAGGATTTAGGTAGGGGGTTTGTATTTGGAACATTTAATAGACATGCCTTGTGTGCCTTTTTATAACTCGTTTCTCCGGTATTTTATCTATTCAATGACATAAATGCACCGATGTTTCCTGAAAGTTTTTTCTACACATTATAAATGCTTGCTCTACTTGATTTCAGATTTATGAATAATTCGTTGAATATTTGAATATTAAATCATACAATGATCAAATAATTTGTAATTTAGCTGCCGGAAAGACACTCGATATTGATTTTATATTCAATTGAGTAAACTGGTTTTACAGACTAACCACCTGCAAACCATGTTAAAAATCGATATCAACCCATAAGGCAGAAAAAAAAACAGAAAACTTTTGTGGACTTTAATGGCAATCTAAACGCAATGCGGTTGCATCCCTTTAGTGTCTATACGTATTGTGATTATAGAAACCCAATAAACGAAGTTGATGCAGTGCTGTATGTCGGATTGATTTAAATGAATTTATTACACGGGTGTTAGGGCTAAGAGTAGAACGCGCACATTTTGTTTCTTGCAATTGTCTAAGAAAACATCCTCAAGTTTTGTACAATTGTCAATTTAAATGGAAACTGGTGTTGTAGCCGAATGAAATAAAGAACAATAGAATAGCAAACATAGTCCGATGCATCCACTTTATTAACAAGTTAAAAAAATGGTTTGCGAAAGCCAAAGGGCTGACCACCCAAAGTGACAACTACTATTATTAAGTTTAAACCTTTTCCAATTAGTGGTAAAAATGAAAAACCATATCTGTAGATTAACTTAAAAAATAAAACCATGAGAAAAATACTTTTTTTTGCATTTGTGCTGATTTTTTCTGCATCTTGTTCAAATAACACGTTTAAGGATAAGCGCGACAACAAGGTTTATAAAACAATTCGAATTGGAAATAAAATATGGATGGCTGAAGACTTAAAATTTGATATGAATGGTAAAGGTTCAATTCATTATCCAAATGAGATGTTACAATATAATGAACAACAACTGAGTGAGGCAATTGAATTTTATAAAATCAATAAGGATAGTATTCTTGGTTATAAAGGCGTAGATTTATTGTATAAAATTAATCCATCTTTAAAGGAAGTAATTAAAAATAATCCTGACGGTTGGTGGTATTATAATTACTCCGCATCAAGAATTGCTTGTCCTGAAGGTTGGCGATTACCTTCCGTAGAAGATTGGAATGAACTAAATTCATATATAAATGATAGTACGAAAATCAAACTTGATTTTAATAAGGTTGGCATATGGTCAAGGGATTGGTATAGCCCAAATCATAATCCAATTATGCAAATTCGATTAGGTGACTATTTTGGAGAGGATTGTAATTATTGGACTAGCACTGAAACCTCGGAAAATTTTTATTTTATGAAATTATGGAAGGGCTCTTTTACAGAAGATCCAGAGCCAAAAAGTGAAGACATGAATTATATGTCAATTTGTATTCGCTGTGTAAAAGATGTTGACTAACTAATAATTAAATTAATTATGAAATTTTTAAAAAAATCATTCATTAATAGAGTTTTGATGTTCTCTCTATTGATAGTCTTTTGTGGTTGTAGTAATCGCCCTACGGATATTGAGGTTTTGAATTTAGTAAAACCAGGTGGTTTTGTTTTACAAAAAGAAATCTTTAAAAAAGGGTCTTCTCAAAAAAACAGAGGTACAAAGGTTTTTTCATATTCTGTCTCAATAAAGTATATTCGACCCGGTTTGACATATGGGTATGTTAGTGAATGTCCAGAAGCACAATGTTGTAAAGATGTTGAGATTGAAAAGAAAACCGAATATCTAATTGGAAAAAACCAATGGAATGAATGGGAAATATTTGAGAGTAGAACTTTAGAGGAAAATGAGGTTCGAGAGATTTGGAGACCATCATCAACTACACAAGAAGAGTTTTATAAAGATTACAAGTAAAGCACTACAATGAATGTTGGATATATGAATTGTTTACAAAAAAACTCCTAGCCCTAACATCAGCTAAGCCACAGGCTGCCACTCAGGCGAAATACGCCTTCGTTCCGCCCGCGCCCTAGCAACCCGTTAGCTGCTATGTTAGGGAGTTGGGACACACAATTTTAGACATTAAAAGACAGACAAATACGCATGAATTTAAAGAGACTACAAGAGAAATTATTAGAGAAAAGCATTATTTCCAATTTTGGAATTTGGGCTGTATTATCATCTGTAAGTGTTTTAGCATATTACGTTTATCCAATTTTCCAATTAAATGAAAACCAAATTCTTTACTTATTCTCGGCAGCACCACAAGTGATTGCAGCAATTTATGGACTTATAGTTACAGGTTATATTTTTCTAAGAAATGAATTGGACAGAAAGGCAGATAAAGATGAGTCGTTTGAGGAAATCGTATTGCTTTTAAAAACTGAATATTTTGATTCAATAGTCAGCATCAGTTTAGTAACTCTTTTATCTATATCACTTTGCTTTTTGGTTACAGTTGCGGAGACAGGCAAGAATAGCGAAATTGTAAATATCTTAATTAACCTATCAATTCCGACAATTATCACAGAGTTGATTCTCATAATCTCATTTGTTATAAAAATTCTTAATCCTAATAGTTTAGAAATTGCTAGCAACAAGCTTAGAGAAATAACAACAAAAAACAATTCGGACAACAAAGGAAGCCTTGAGGATTTTCTAAAAAACTATAATCATTTAGAGTACATACTTGAAAAATATGGAACTGCATTTTCAAACACAGAGTTCCAAGATTATGACAGCATACAAAGAAAAAGAATTGCTAAGTCAAAATTGGTAAACATTCTATATAATGAGGGAAAGATTGATTTATCATTAAAAAATAATTTAATAGAATTGATTTCATTCAGAAATAGTCTTATTCATGGAACAACTCTCTTTGTGTCCCAAAAAGACGTTGAACGATCTGAGTACGTTTTAGACAAACTGAAAGAAATATTACAGGTAGGATAAAACACAGCAGCTACCCGTTATGGGCAAGAGTAGAACCGGTCATTTATGGTTCATCGGTAAATTCATCAAAGAAAGAACTGCAAATCACAACAGAATGCAGAAAAGATAATACTGTATAAGTAAGCCCTAATATGAAAAACGCCTTAATTCTCATCCTTTTCTGCCTATTTACTAACTATTCAGGTGCCCTGACAGTCGTAAAATTAACATTGCCAAAGAACTGCAATGCAGGTAACGTAAAAATCACCAATCAAAGCATTGATCAAAACAAAAAACTGGAGATTTTCCCCAATCCCAATTCCGGAAATTTTACCGTTGTTGTCACTTTCAAGTCAAAAATTGATAAAGCGACAATAAACATTTACGACCTGAGCGGCAAATCAATATTTAACGAAACGGTATTCAGCAATTCAAACAAATTGGTGAAAAAGCTCAATATAACCAATCTTCTACCTGGTTCGTATATTTTGGATATTGTAAACGCTCAAGAAGAATCATCCACCACCTTGTTAATCAAAAAGTAAGCTGAATCATGAAAAAACTAATACTTACTTTATTCGTCCTATTAACTGTTTTTGTGGCGAAATCTCAAATAGTGAATGTCTGCGGCAACGATACGATCATGCTCACTGTTGATAATTACGTGAATGGTACCATTGAATGGCAAGAATCCATTGACACCATCAACTGGGCAACAATCCCTGAAGTTAGCGGTTTAACCTACACCTTTTTTCCTACCCAAACAAAATACTATAGAGCGGTTGTAAAAACGACAGATTGCGGGCCGCTGTATTCTGCCATTTCCCTGGTGCAACTATCACCCGTTGCGAATGCAGGAACTGACAGAATCATCGGAAATGCATCAATGACATTGCTGGGAAACGATGAATCGGGAGCAGTCGGCGAATGGACCATCTTATCAGGAACAGGCGGTCAGTTGTCGGATCCAAATAATTCAAAATCCTTATTTTCAGGAACGGACAAAGAGTCTTATTCTCTGAAATGGACCCTTACGAATGCCTGCGGACAAAGTTCAGATACCGTGGTCATTGCTTTTGATGAGATCGTCGTGAAAAGTAAATTTATTGTAGTTGACAATACAGACTCAATATACAGTGACAGTACACAAATCGCAAATGGCATCTACAAGATTAAGTTCAGCGACCCCTCCATTGTCCCTTATGATTCGGTCATGTTGGTTGGTATGCGTCAAGATACCAGCTTCTTGCGCAAAGTAGAGTCCTTTACGCTGCAAGATTCAGTTTATACTTTTTCGACCATACAAGGATCGTTTGAAGATCTGTTTGCATCTGGTGTCCTAAATATAGGGGATGCCATCAATCAAGCTTTGATGACAGAGTCAGATCAATCAACCATCGTTTACTCCTTTCCAACCCGTAATACCTTAAAAGCAAACGAAAGTTTTAAAGGTGTTAAATTGCTTTATACCAAGAGAATGAGCAAGAGGATGCCTCAGGCATCCAAATCTGATGACACCGACAAATCCTTTACGCTGCCCCTTGATGATCAGTCACTTTTTAAAAGTGATGATGGGTTGATTGAATTTTCAATGAAAGACGCTTATATTAAAATTGACCCTAAGTTTGTAGCGGATTATCTTTATACTTTCCCTTCGACGCTGACAAATATAAAAATTGGAGCTGATAATTGTGGATTTGAGCTTCACTATAAGACACTGCTTTCAGCGAAACAATCAAAAGAATATAAGGGCAAGAAAACAATACCTTGCTTTTATAAACCAATATTAGTGACTATTGGTGGAATACCCACACTGATAGAAGCAATCATTGATATAAAGGTTTCTGGAAATTTAAAAACTTCAGTTAAAGTGGATTTGGAAGAAGAAAATACGTATAATGCATCTTTAACGGCTCTTATTGAAGGCGAAAATCTAAAAAATATAGGATTAAATACCCATTTTTCTGCAAGTTCTACTCATCAACAAAGCTTTTCTGCTGTTGCCCAAGCCTCTTCATCATTTGAAGTCGGGCCAGAAATTACTTTTAAAATAGATCGGATGTTAGGAGCTTACTTAAAGATTCCGGTAAATGCCAATTTGGACATTCGTGCAAATGATGACTTCAATTGGAAAGCCAATGCATCCATTGGGGTTGCCGGCATAGTAGGAATAACTGTAGTAGACCCATTTCTTGGCAAAGAATTGTTTAACTATCCGTATCAGTTTACAGGCAATAATTTAGTCAAGACGTTTGAAATGCCCTACAAGCTGGAATATCTTTCAGGTGATTGTCAAAATGGAGCAGCAGGGGAGAAACTCTTGAATCCCATTTCATTCAGAGCCGTCAGTAGTGCCGGTTTTGGTGTTCCGCTTGTACCGATAAGGTTTGAGACAGTTACAGATAATGGTACTGTTAATCACGATGTCATTTACACCGATTTAAGTGGGAAAGTCAGTATTGACTGGACGTTGGGTTCTAATCCACTAAACACTTTAAAAGTTAGCATTCTGGATTACAACAACCAGGACATTGAAAACTCTCCCTCATACATTAGAGCCTACACTATATCAGCACCTTTCGATTGCGCAAATAGCAATTTGACCATCAATTTAAAAACCTCAAAAGGATATATGTACCCTTCCGTATCGGGTGGTACCGCTCCCTATTCCTATTCCACCGATGGCGAGAATTTTAGCAGCGAGGTTCCTCAATTTAATGTCACTATTCCCGGGAAAGAGATCGTTTATGTAAAAGATTTAAATGAATGCATGAAGTCAAGAGCCTTCGAGATAAAGCCTGTAGATGCGAACACCAACAGCAACTTGTCTTTTAATGTATTGGTACAAGCCAATGTTCTGACCATCACCGGTAAAAACGGCATGCCACCCTATCAGTTTGCCATAGACTCTATCACGACTTTCACATCTACCAATACCTATTACAAACTTTCAGCTGGGATTCACCGTGTTTACATAAAAGATGCCACAGGGAGCATAGCATCCGATGATATCGCGATTGAAAAAGATGCCAAAGCAGCACTTCGTTCCATTTATCCAACATCGGGTGCACTCTCGGTTCCTGTCTCAGGCTTTAAATTTCAGTGGGTTGCTGGCAATTATGCAACCAATCAGGTCTATGACATCTATCTCAAAAAAGGCAATGGAGCATATAGTCTTATTGCTTCAAATCTGAGTACAAGTCCTTATCTCTACAATTCGCTCCTTGACTATAACAGCATTTACTCTTGGAAATTAGTCGTAAAAGGCAGCGATGGTGCTGTTATTGATAACAACGAATTCACCTTCACTACGGCAAGCGGCATCGCCACGACACCTACCGTACCCGTTCTTAAACTGCCTGCAAATGGTGCAACTTCACAATCATTTCCTATATCGCTTAGCTGGGAAAAGCAAGCCGGTGACTTTAAATACGATCTTTATCTGGACACCAAAGATGCAACGACTTTGGTAGCCATGAACTTCCCGAATGATCTGTTTACTTTCGCGAAATTGGAATCGGGAAGAACCTACTATTGGAAAGTGAAGGTGAAATCGACCATAACCGGAGAGACTGCAGTTAGCGAAGTTCGGAGTTTTAAGACTCAGCAGGGATCTGGGGAAACTGTTACAGATATTGACGGCAACGTGTATCATACGGTCAAGATTGGCAGTCAAACATGGATGGTTGAGAACCTAAGCACTACCAGATATCGCAATGGAGAATCAATAGGTACGACGATACCGGCAACCAAATATATTTCGGGTGAAAGTTCTCCTAAATACCAGTGGGCGTACAATGGCGATGAGAGCAACGCCTCCAAATACGGCAGACTTTATACGTGGTATGCGGTAAATGATAATCGTAATTTGGCCCCCAATGGCTGGCATGTACCCACCGAAGCTGAGTGGACAACCCTCGAGAAATATCTGATAGCCAATGGCTATAATTACGATGGTACAACTACGGGTAATAAAATAGCTAAATCCTTGGCAGCTACAACTGACTGGGTTTCATATTCTGGCATAGGCGCAATCGGAAATGATTTAACAAAAAATAACAGCAGTGGCTTTACAGCTCTGCCGGGCGTTTCCCGCAACTACGATGGGGCGTTCTACGGCGTTGGCATCTACGGTATCTGGTGGTCCTCTACCGAGTACTATACCACGACCGCCTGGACCAGGAGCTTGTACTACAATAGCAACTTGCTGGGCCGGACCTACGGCCTTTCGAAGAGTTGTGGTTTTTCCGTCCGTTGTGTTAGGGATTATTAATTTATTTGACTATTTTCTTTTTGTAAATACCGCCGTAGGCGGTCAAGTTTTAAAACAGTCAATTTTTAAAACGATGGCACAATATGATGAATTACCGGTATATAAAGCCACTTATGACTTACTGTTATCAATCTTTATGTTTACCAGAGAGTTCAAGAAGGAGTTTAAATATACCGTTGGCGAAAGCCTTAAAAAAGAGACTATTGAGTTGCTTACTTTAATTTATCGAACGAATTCGCGATATGACAAAATTGAACACTATAAATATACGAATTCCTGCGGTTTCACACAGTTTTATGAGTATTTATTATAATGAATATCAGTGAATTAACTATGTTTTGAACGAACTGTTAGATTGATTAATAAGTCAAAAAATCACGACGCACAACACCTCCTAAATCACAATAACTTGATGGCAGTAGATTAAGATAACAAAATAGTAGTAAATTCATATTATATATACAGAACTAAAAATAATTCTTAGTAATAATTTATAAATAATTCAAAATGGAAACGACACTTGATAGAAAAACTAATTCGAGAATATTTAGCTTGAGGATTTCAGATATAAAAAAGAATAAAATAAATTTATTACACAAATATCTAATACTTTGTTTGTTAGGAACCTCACTACCATTTTTTTGCTCTGCTCAAGAAGATTATAAAAAAGTCACTGAACAAAGAGCGATGCTTAATCTTAATTTAGAGCGAATTGAAATTAAAAGGGTTATTGCAAATTTATTTGAGAACGAAAGCAATAATAATCTTATTCAAAACGAATTAAGCAAGGCAAATTTGGCTTTGATGACTTTTAATGAAAACTATCCGGATAGATATTTTTCAGAACTTGGCCCAGAAAAGAGTATACAAGTCAAACAGATTGAGGCTGATTTTAGAACAAATCATAGAACAGAGATCTATAAATGGGAGATGATAAAAACGCTTGAGAACAAATATAATGAAATACTAGGACAATGGATTAACATTGAAAACACTATTCAGAAAAGGAGTGATATTATTCCAAATCTTATTGTTTCAATCCGAAATGATGAGGTTTTTTTGGCAAATGAACAGTCTAGCATAGGAAACATAATTGAAATAAGATCACGCATAACAATGACTGAGATTTCTAAGCATTCCTTTTATGCTGTTAATTCAAATAACTTAAAGATATATCAAGAAATAATCCGATCACTTGATACAGCCACTGAAAGTCTCATAATAATTGCAAATAAATCTTCAATCATTCGGAATAACAGTGATTTTCAGAACTGGAAATCTCAATACATTAAAAATGTAACTGATATGAATAACGAAGGAAAAAAATACAACTTGTTAGTTGGATCATATAAGTTATTGGCGGATAAATTGCGTCCAGAATATAATTTCCCTATAAAACCACTTTTTTTCGTAAAGCAAGAATCTAACAAAAAATAATTTTAGATCTAATTAATCGTAAAATATACGTCTTTATGAATAGCGTAAAAATAAACCTGCCCATAATACATAGGACTTCGTGCGGTCGGTACGACCCAGCATGAAGTCTCAGTTGCACTACATCCCTGCACTGAAGTTGATTAGCGATGGTTGTTTTATTTTGGTTGAATCTTATGCACTTCTCGGGGTGTTTTGCGGAGTATCCGAGTCTGCACTTTTTGGAGAGGGAGGCATTGTTGCGCAGGATGAAGGTTTATTTCTGCGACAAAATTGATTTGTTGGTTGTCAGGCAGTCATATTTTTCTGCAGGTTTGGATAAAGCGCATTGTTTGGCGGACGTATCTTGGGCAGTTCTTCAACCGTTCGCATAGTGCCGGTCTTACAATACGGACATTTGCACGGATCAAAGCCGATAAGCCGAACAAGCTGAGGGTCGCGGGTTCGAGTCCCGTTTTTCGCTCTTTTTAATGGTTGGATTACTCCCGTATGTACAAGGCAACTCCACCGCTTGCTTTCAAATCGAAGGTGAGCACCGATTTAGAATTGACTATTTTTTCTGATACGCCCACCTTGGTATTTGTCTGAACCGTATCATCGTCCTGATACACGATCATTGTGTACTTCTTCCCCTTTTCCAGAAAGGACATCGGGATGGAAATCTGACGGGCTTGCTTGTTCGTGATCGCACCAACAAACCATTCGTTACCACTTCGGCGGGCAACAGTAATATAATTGCCAATTTCACCATTTAAGATTTTGGTGTCGTCCCAAACCGTTTTTACATGTTTGAAGAACTCAACTTCCGGCTCTCCGTGGTATAGGGAGGGGTTATCATACCAAAACATGAATTGGATCGGGCTGTAATAAATGACGGATAGGGCCAGTTGATGGGCGTGCGTATTCTTGATTCTCGGATTGTAATAGCAAATGGTGTAGTCTGCGGGTCCTGCCAGGAAACGGGTAAAGGGCAGAATGGTGTTGTGATCGGCATCGGGCATTTCCTCGTTACCTCTAATCCCTTCCTGCGTCATCAGGTTGGGATAGGTTCGGCTGAATCCAGTTGGACGGTATTCGTCGTGAATATCCACCATGAGCCCGAATTCGGCACATTTCCGTACCGCTTCATGCAACCAGGTTGACCAGAGTTGGTTCCCTACCTGAACAAATCCAAATTTGATGCCTTTGACGCCCCATTTTTTATAAAGCGGAAGAATGGAATCCAATTGCTGAACCAAGGCCCGTTGGTTCACGTAAAGCCATAATCCAATTCCTTTTGAAGAAGCATATTCCACCAGTTCAGGAATATTCAGGTCGCGGGTTTCGCTTACTTTCAATGCGGAAGAACTCATTTTCATTTCCGGACCATACCATCCTGCATCCAAGTGGATGTATTGCAAACCGCGTTCAGCGGCAAAATCCACAAAGCTTTTTGCATCGGCTTGTGTCAGACGGCTTACCCGAATGGCTTTACCTGGTTTAATCCAAGAAACATCCTGCAGTTTGTTTTCAGGATTCAAATTCAGAATCAGTTCCTTATGTTCAATCAAATCCGTAGATTTTTCTCCGGCCATAATTACTCGCCAAGGCGTTGAATAGGCAGGAATTACGTCAACACTGCTGTAAAGTGTCGCCAAAAGCGCATTGGGCGTTTTTGGGTCCAGGCTGAACTTCATTCGAGCATAATCGGTCATTTGAGCTTCTGCCAATGCAACACTCAAGCCGTTTTTCAAGTTTAAAGCCAATGGACGTTCGCTTTCACCTTTCCAGTCATTCAGCGGCAGCAAAGAATAGGGGCCTTGTGCCCAGGGTTCATAATAGGCCGTGGTGCCTTCGGGCATGACAAACTGTGTCTGTTCACCCACAATATGAAGGAACAATCCATTGCTTGGTTCCGGAAAATGATATCGGAATGCGACCCCCTCATTATAGGCGCGAACCACCACATTCATGAAGTAACTTTTGTTCTTATCATAGCCATCACTTGGCTTTTGGCTTTGTGACTCACCCTTCAAGAAGCAAAGGGCCATTTCATTATAGTGGTTCCGTATCTGTGCATGCTCTCCATAAACAGGCTTCCAGGTCTCGTCGCAAGAGTCCCTCTGAACAGTTTTTAAGTTGAGGTTTTCACCCCATATTTTGCAAGTGTCGTTGGGTATTCCCAATGCTGATTCGAACGTTTGATTTTGAATCAGAACCCCCAATTCCGATTCAAGTACGACTGGTTTCCCTTTGAAAATCAGCGAATAATAGAGCTGCTTTACGGAGCTTTGGATTTCTTTTTGATAAATGGTGAATTCATAGGATCCATCGGGAGAGGTAAGCTTCTGACAAGATGCTGGTATGAGGGGCTTTGCATTGTTGCTGGTGGATAAAGCCATGAAAATCAAGAAAAAGCATGTACGAATTCTTTTCATTGTTGGAGTATGTGTTTTAATAGAATACGTTTATCAAGGCAGCTTCACGCAAAGGTATTCAAATTTCCTTACGGTTTTCACGACGCTTTCATTGGTTTGTAACAGGATTGTAATACTCGATTCCGAACTTTGTCGCAGAATCGTAACAAATGTTTCTTCAAACAACCGAAAAACAATGACTCTACTCATTACCATTATTGTTCTGGCACTGGTTTTTGATTTCATCAACGGCTTTCACGACGCCGCCAACTCCATTGCAACCATTGTTTCCACGAAAGTGTTGACGCCTTTTAGAGCTGTTATTTGGGCTGCCGCATTTAACTTTTTGGCTTTCTTCATTGCCAAATACGTTATCGGTGAGTTTGGTATCGCCAACACGGTTTCCAAAGCAGTTATTGAGGAATTTATTACATTGCCGGTCATTTTTTCGGGTATCGTGGCTGCCATCATCTGGAACTTGGCAACATGGTGGCTTGGCATCCCGTCTTCATCCTCGCATACACTGATAGGAGGCTTTGCAGGAGCAGCCATCATGAGCACTATGATGGCCAACGGTTATGAAACCAGCGGTCTTGAAGCCATCAAAGGGAGTGTTATTATCAAGATTGCTTCGTTCATTGTGTTGGCACCCCTCATCGGTGGAATCGTTTCCTCTTTATTGACGATTGGTATTCTGCATGGCTTTAAGAAAGTGAACCCACACAAAGCCAATACCTACTTCAAACGCCTTCAGTTGGTTTCCTCTGGTTTATTCAGTATTGGACACGGTCTGAATGATTCTCAGAAAGTGATGGGTATCATTGCTGCAGCATTATTTGCTGCCCATAAGCTTGACCCCAATTTGGGTGTGGGCATCAAAAACATAAGCGATATTCCTGACTGGGTCGCCTTTGCCTGTTTTACAGCCATTTCATTAGGTACCATGTCCGGTGGTTGGAGAATCATCAAGACCATGGGTACACGCATTACGAAAGTGACTCCGCTCGAAGGCGTAGCTGCTGAAACGGCAGGTGCACTGACCCTTTATTTATCAGAAGCACTTAAGATTCCTGTAAGTACAACACATACCATTACCGGTGCCATTATCGGCGTAGGCGCTGTAAAACGCTTGTCTGCCGTTCGTTGGGGTGTAACCCGTAGCTTATTGGTGGCCTGGATTTTGACCATTCCTGTCAGCGCCGGTATCGCAGCATTGATTTTCTTCCTGTTTGGCAAACTATTATAAAACATACAACCTCTAATGAAAAATTCCTTTTTCAGCAACTTCACCCCCAAAGAACCTAAGTTCATTCCCATTCTGAAAGAAATGTCCGATGTCATGTTGGTCGCTTCAGACATCATGATCGAATTCATTCAAAACTACGATCACGAAACGGCTCCGGATTATTTCAAAAGGATCAAGGAACAGGAAAAAAAAGGAGATGCCTTGTCCACCCGTGTTTTCGATGAATTAGACAGCACTTTTATCACACCGTTCGACAGGGAAGACATCAATCAGCTGGCCAACCGTCTGGATGATGTGACGGATTATATAAACAGCTGTGCCAAGAAGATTGTGCTGTACAATCCGGCAAAGATGCCCTCAAAAGCCTTGGATATTTGCAACTTGATTCGCGAAGGCTCCATTTGCATCGGAAAAGCCATTGACGAACTGGATGTCCTGAAAAAGGATGCCAAACAGATCAAGAAGTATTGTGCCGATTTGCACGATATTGAAAACAAAGCGGATGATGTTTACGAACAATTTATCATCGAACTGTTCGAAAAGGAAACCGACAGCATCGAAATCATCAAGCTCAAGGAAATCATGAATGGGCTCGAAAGAACCACCGACGCTGCTGAATACGTAGGCAAGATCATCAAGATGATCATCGTCAAAAACGCTTAACCTTTCTTTTTGTTGCGGTATTCAGTGGGTGAAAGCCCCATGGTCTTTGTAAAGATCCGGCTAAAATACAGCGCGTCTTCAAAACCAACCATCATACTGATCTGATTTATTTTCAGATTGGAGAAATCCAGGAAGTGACATGCTTCCTGGATTTTTTAGTTGGGTCAAATAGTAAAGATTCATTCTATTGCTTTTCAAAAATAGAGAAAACATAGTTCTTTCCGTTTAAATCATAGAATAATCCATATCATTCGTCATTTATTCTATGAATCCGTATATTTAAATCCATTTTCTTTGTATCGTTCTTAATCTGATAACATGCGAAAGTTCAACGGAGCCTATATTTTGGGGATTTCCATGGTTTCTGCCATGGGTGGTTTACTATTCGGATACGACTGGGTTGTCATTGGAGGTGCCAAACCTTTTTACGAACGTTTTTTTGACATAGCAACAGTTGCCAATCTTCAAGCATGGGCCATGAGTTGCGCGCTGGTGGGCTGTATACTCGGTGCCGTGATTTCCGGCGTTGTAAGCGATGCCTTCGGCAGAAAGCGACCTTTGCTGGCATCTGCATTACTCTTCATGGTTGCTTCCGTTGGTACCGGTTTAGCCATGAACTATTCCACTTTTGTAATTTTTCGAATGATCGGAGGTATCGGCATCGGTCTGGCTTCTGCACTTTCTCCCATGTATATCGCTGAAGTGGCCCCTTCACATTGGCGGGGGAGATTGGTTTCTCTCAACCAAATGACCATTGTCATCGGCATTCTGGCAGCACAACTCATCAATTTGCTTATTGCCGACAAAGTGCCCGATGGTGCATCTGATGCGTTCATTCAGGCATCCTGGAACGGACAGGTCGGTTGGCGTTGGATGTTTTTCGCCTGCGGAGTGCCGGCAGTAGCCTTTTTCGTCTTGACCTTTTTTGTCCCTGAAAGCCCACGCTGGCTTATGAAAGCTGGTAAATCCGACAAGGCTTTCCCCACTTTGAAACGCATTGGTGGTGAGGAATATGCCAAGGAGGAAATGACCAATATTCAAGCAACACTGGACGATATAAGCGAAAAAGTGGACTTTAAGACACTGTTTAAACCGTCCTACAAAGTAATTTTAATACTTGGCGTCTTTCTGGCAGTCTTCCAGCAATGGTGTGGCATAAATACTGTGTTCAACTATGCTGAAGAAATTTTCACGGCTGCCGGTTACGGAGTGAGCGATACGCTTTTCAACATCGTAATCACCGGTAGTGTGAACCTTCTTTTTACGTTGGTGGCCATGTTTACGGTCGACAAATGGGGGCGTAAGAAACTCATGGTTTTTGGTTCCATCGGCCTGGCCATCGTTTATTTGTTATTGGGTTCAGCCTTTTACTTTGGATTGAAAGGTATACCCGTTTTGGTTTTAGTGGTTACCGCCATTGCGATTTATGCCATGTCGCTGGCCCCGATTGTCTGGGTCATCCTATCGGAAATTTTCCCGAACCGGGTTCGCGGTGCAGCCATGGCTTTGGCGACCTTTGCACTTTGGGTGGCCTGTTTCATCCTTACTTATACATTCCCACTGCTGAACAAAACCCTAGGTGCAGCTGGGACTTTCTGGTTATATGCTGGTATTTGTCTGGCAGGATTTATTTTTATCCTGCTGAAATTGCCTGAAACCAAAGGAAAATCGCTGGAGGAAATTGAAAAACAATTGGTAAAATAAAGATCATGCAAGTCAACGTTTGGGAAGAGGATGTGGTCATTCCGACCTATGAAACCGGAATTCCCGAAAAGAATCCGATGTTTCTGGAAAAGCGTGTTTATCAGGGCAGTAGTGGAGTGGTGTATCCCTATCCCGTCATCGAAAAGATTGCCGACGATAAAACCGACAAAACATATAAAGCCGTCTTTCTGGAAAATGAGTATTTAAAAATCATGATTTTGCCCGAATTGGGCGGTCGTGTTCAGATGGCATGGGATAAAATCAAGCAACGGCATTTCATTTATTACAACCGTGTCATTAAGCCAGCTTTGGTTGGACTGACAGGGCCGTGGATTTCTGGTGGTATCGAATTCAATTGGCCCCAACATCACCGTCCAAGCACGTTTTTGCCGGTGGACCATACCATCGAACACCATCCGGACGGAAGTGCCACTGTTTGGGTCAATGAGATGGAGAAAATGTTTCATCAAAAAGGGCTGGCAGGCTTTACATTGCATCCGGGAAAGGCGGTACTCGAAATCAACGCCAAGCTCAGCAACCGCACACCGTTTCCGCAAACCTTCCTTTGGTGGGCGAACCCTGCCGTGGCGGTCAACGACTTTTACCAATCCGTTTTTCCCCCAGACGTTCATGCCGTTTTCGACCATGGTAAACGGGATGTTTCCACGTTCCCGATTGCCACAGGCACGTACTACAAAGTCGATTATTCGGCTGGTGTGGACATCTCGAACTATAAGAACATTCCGGTTCCGACTTCGTATATGGCTATGAATTCGGAATACAATTTCGTAGGTGGTTACGAAAATGATTCTCAGGCAGGTGTGCTGCACGTAGCCGATCATCACATTTCGCCAGGGAAGAAACAATGGACCTGGGGGAATGGCGATTTCGGCAAAGCCTGGGACAGAAACCTGACGGATGAGGATGGCCCGTATATCGAATTGATGGCCGGTGTTTACACCGACAATCAGCCCGATTTTTCATGGCTGCAGCCCTATGAGGAAAAAAGTTTCACTCAATATTTTCTGCCCTACCGAGAATTGGGCGTAGTTAAAAATGCCTCTGAGGACGTGCTGCTGAATTTGGAAAAATCCGAATCCAAAGCGCTTATAAAAGTTTTTGCAACTTCACTATTTAAAAATGTACGGATCCAATTGGTCGGATTTATGGACGAAACCCTAGATATTGGCCCTGAAAACGTGTTTGTCCGCAAAGTGGAAGTGGGCGATGCCGCTTATACGGCATTGATGCTAAATATTTTAGACGAAAATGGCGCATTGCTGCTATCTTGGCAACCTCAGGAACCAGGTGAAACGAAGACTCCCGAAGCCGCAAAACCCGCATTGAAACCCGTGGAGGTGGAATCCAGCGAACAACTTTATCTGACCGGCCTGCATCTGGAACAATACCG
>Ga0209430_1001539_pt1 | contig 16842 bp, 20 predicted proteins | sample BarGraIncub1133A_FD_184504 | JGI IMG/M metagenome (GOLD analysis project Ga0209430, IMG submission 184504) | Arctic peat soil microbial communities from Barrow, Alaska - Barrow Graham LP Incubations 11-33A (SPAdes) (version 2) | ecosystem: Environmental > Terrestrial > Soil > Wetlands > Peat... | reverse complement strand
TACATACTACAAACATTAGGAGGAATTATATATGAGGAAACAGATGATTATATAACATTAAATACAATTTGCCATGGGGGTAATTCACCTAATAAACTTTCATATAGTAAAGAATTTAAAACATTTTACTGTTTTACTTCCTGTGGCTTGACAGATATATTAGCGATAGTTTCTGAAGTTAAAGAATTGAATTTATCTCAAAGTATTACATATATATGCACATTACTTGGAATATCTGATATAAAATATGGGTTTAATGATGATAGGATAAAAGTTATTAGTGATTGGAGTTTTATTAATGGGTATAAAAGAAAATATGAGCGATTGAATAAAATACCTAAAGAATTTATTATTTTAAATAAACGTTTACTGAATATGTTTCAACCAATTTATACAGACGAATGGAGAAATGAAAATATTTCAGAAGAAATAATGCAAGAATATAATATATTATATTCTACCTATAGACAAAGTATCATAATACCTCATTTTGATATAAATAATGAATTAATAGGAATTAGACAACGAGCCACATTAGATTTTGATATAGATACTTATGGTAAATACACACCATTTATAATGTGTGGAGATATGTATAATCACTCATTAGGTAACAATCTTTATGGAGTTAATATGAATCAGGAATGTATAAAAAGAATAAAAAAAGTAATGTTGGTTGAATCGGAAAAAAGTGTGCTTCAGTCAGCTTCATTTTTCGGAGTAGAAAATAATTTTACAGTAGCTTTATGTGGTAGTGTTGGTATAAGTAATACTCAAAGAAACATGTTATTATCTTTAGATGTTAATGAAGTAATAATAGGATTTGATAGACAGTACAAAGAAGTAAATGATGATGAATATAAGGAATGGCAATTGCATATAAGGGAAAAAATAATAAATCCATTATCACCTTATTTTAAAGTAAATGTATTGTGGGATACAGAAGGGTTATTAGGATACAAACAATCCCCAACAGATGTTTCAAAGGAAGTACTTTTAAAATTGATGAAAAATAAAATATACATTGATAGTTAAAAATAATATAAAAGGAGACATATAAATTTTATGGAATTTAATTATAAAAAGAATGATACAGTATTAGGACTTAGTAATAGTTTAGAAAATATATTAAAATCAAGAGGTGTTGACAATCCTAATATGTTTTTACATTTAACAAAGGATGTAATTGAGGATTATAACAAATTTGATAATATGGAACTGGCAGGAGAAATATTATTAGAACATATTGAAAAAGAAAGTAAAATAGCGATTCAAGTGGATTTCGATTTAGATGGATATTCAAGTGGAGCAGTGATGTACTTATATTTAAAAGAAATATGTAAATTACTAAATAAACCATTTAATGTAGAGTATTTAATACATAGTAAAAAAACACATGGATTATCAAAAGAAGCAATGAATAAATTAGACGGTGGAAAGTATAATTTACTTATTATTCCTGACGCAAGTTCAAACGACTTCAAAGAACATAAAATTTTATATGACAATAAAATAGATATAATAGTTCTTGATCATCATATAACATATAAATATAGCGAGTATGCATGTGTAGTAAATAATCAATTGTCTAATAATATAAAAAACAAAGCAATGACAGGCGTAGGAATCGTATATAAATTCGCCAAGTATTTGGATGATAGATTAAATATAGATTTAGCAGATGAGTATTTAGATTTACTAGCAATAGGAATGGTTGCAGATTCATGTGATATGAGGGACTTAGAAAGTAGATATTTAGTTTTAAAAGGATTAAAACAGATTGAAGATAAAGTTAATAAAAACTATTTCCTTTCAGCTATATTCAAAGAAAAAGCATATAGTATGAATAATGCAGTTACAATCAGTGGTGTAGCATTCTATATGAGTCCTACAGTGAATTGTATAATTAGAGGTGGTGATTATGAAACAAAGGTAAATTTATTTAAAGCGTTTATAGGAGAGCCTGATAGATTCACAGACAAGATACGTGGCAAAGGTGAAGTGGATATGTGTGTAGAAGATTATATGATTAGAATATATAAGAAATTAAAGAAGAAACAAGATGATACTGTTAAAAAGAGTGTAGCTTTATTATCAGAACAAATAGAAAATTTTAATCTAAATAAAAGTGAAATATTAATAGTTAATGGAAGTGAAATAGAAGACAATACATATAATAGAATAGTTGTTAATAAAATTACTAGTATATATCATAAACATGCTATGATTTTAAGTCCAGTAAAAAATGATTTGAGTGGAAGTGCTACTGGAATGAGAAATAAGGAAATTACTGATTTTAGAAAATGGTGTGAAGATACTAAATTATTTAAATATGCGTTGGGACATCCTATGGCTTTTGGTGCTTCAATACCTAGTAAAGATATAAATAAACTGTACACACTTGTAAATTCTATGGCTTCGAGCGATATATTAACATATGAAGTTGATGGTATATTCAATGATAAAACATTAAATGTATCAACAATTAAAAATGTAGGTAGCTTTGACCATGTATGGGGTAATAAGTTAGATGAGCCTATATTTGCAATAGAAAATATACTGCTAAATAAAGAAGATGTAACTATTATTGGTAAAAATAAAACCACTATTAAATTTAAATATCATGGTATTGAATTTATTAAATTTAATTCATCAGAAGAAGAGTTTAATGCAATTAATGAAAATGCCAATAATAAATTTACAATTATTGGGAAGTTTAAAGTTAACAATTATAAAGGTGTTATAACTCCTCAAATATTAATGGAGAATTATAAATATGAACCTACAACGGAAACTAAAAAGTTTACATTTTAATAAGAATAAAATAATACATAATATATTATCATTTATTATGAAAGGAGTTCAAAATGGAAAGCAATCACAAGTTGATATTCTTTGATTTAGAGGTATTCAGTAAAGCAAACTGGTGGATGGTTGTATTTATAGAGTATGAAACTAAAGAGAACACAATAATATTAAATAATAAAAATGAGTTAGAGGAATTTTATAAAAAACATAAAGATGATATTTTTGTGGGATACAATTCAAGAAATTATGACCAATACATATTAAAAGGTATATTATTAGGTAAAAATCCATGTGAGATTAATGATGGAATCATTGAAAAAGGTAAACATGGATATCAGTTAGTGAGAAATGCTAAAGATGTTAAATTTAATAACTTTGATGTCTCTAATATCATGAATAGTTTAAAACAATTAGAGGGATTTATGGGTAGTATGATTAAAGAATCATCAATACCTTTTGATTTAGATAGACCATTAACTAAAGATGAAATTGATGAAACAGTGATGTATTGTATACATGATGTAGAAGAAACAATAAATGTATTTCAATATAAGAGAGAAGATTTTGATAGTCAACTATTATTAATTGATACATTTGATTTAGAAATGGATATGTTTAATAAAACTAAAGCTCAATTATCAGCACATATCTTAGGTACAGTAAAGCAACACAGTATAGATGACGAATTTGAATTTAAATTTCCCGAAACATTAAAATTAAATAAGTATAAATATATCGAAGATTGGTATAAAAATCCTAGAAATTTAACATATTCACGTAAGTTAGAAGTAACCGTTGCAGGATGTCCAACCACATTTGCTTTTGGAGGAGTACATGGAGCAAAACCTAACTGTTTTAGAGAAGGTTTGATTGTATGTTTTGATGTTGCCTCACTTTATCCGTCAATAATGATTTTATATGATTGTTTAAGTAGGAATGTATTAGAACCTAAGAAATATGAAGAAATTAAAAGTAGAAGATTAGAATTAAAGAAAGCTAAAGATAAAAAACAACTTGCTTTAAAACTTGTTTTGAATGCAACATATGGAATTTTGAAAGACCCTAATAACTCATTCTTTGACCCAAGAATGAGTAATCAAGTTTGTGTGACAGGGCAATTATTATTGCTAGATTTAGTTGAGAAAGTTGAAGATTATGGTGAAATATTGCAGACGAACACAGATGGTGTCTACATGCTAGTTAAGGATATGAAAACAGTTGATGAAATTAAATCTATAGCAAAAGAATGGGAAATACGAACAGGATTAGATTTAGAATGGGACATATATTCAAAAATATATCAAAGAGATGTTAATAATTATATAATAATTGATGCAGATGGTCATTACAAATCTAAAGGATGTGTTAAAAAAAGAAAAGAAATAGATAATGATTTACCTATATTAACTAAGGCTGTTATAAATTATTGTGTCAATGGGACTTCAGTTGAAGATACTATTAATAATTGTGATGATTTAATTGAATTTCAGAAAATAGTCAAGATTACAAGTTTATATAAATATGCAACTTATGGTGATGAAAGACTTAACGAAAAAGTATTAAGAGTATTTGCATCAAAAGATGAAAATGCAAAGGGTGTATTTAAAGTAAAATCTGAAACTAAAATTGATAAATTAGCAAACACACCTGATAAATGCTTTATAAATAATGAAAATATAATTGGGGTTAAGTGTCCTCCAGAATTAGATAAAGAATATTACATAAATTTAGCAAGTAAAATGTTGGCTGATTTCTTAGGGGGAGATGTTAAAAAGGTTAAAATATCTAATGATGAAAAAATATTGTCAATATTAAATTCTAATTCTGTTAGTTTTTATGACCTTTTAGAATTTAAAAAATTAAACTCTAAAATTACAGATACTATATTCACAAAGTACATAAAAATAGACGTGTTTAAAAAATATGGAAAAAGTAAAAAATTGATGAATTATATGGTATTATTCAAATTATTATATAATAAAAAAAGTTCTAGAGGAAGTGTATTACTTAAAACAATACAAAACAATGAAATATTTGAAATATTAAAAAAACATAGTGAATATAATGATACAAAAGATAGTTATGCTAAATTAGAAAGTAAGGATGCATTAATTGAAATATGGAATTACTTATCGAATGATGATATTCCTATTTTTGATAAAGTACGACAAGAATTTGAATTATATGATGATATAACTATAAAGGATGACAGTATTGATGAGAATATAGTATTTGTAATGAATGTAAATCAAACTAAAAATCAATCAATAATTGCTTATAATTTGAAACATGGAACAACTAATATATTAAAAATACCTAAATCTATATTTAATATATTACAAATACATGAACTTGATTTCATATTAATAAAGGCTATGTCTAAAAAACCTAAAGTTATAGTAATTAATAAAGATGAAGAGGGTATTAATGTTATAGGGGAACATAAAACAGAAGTAAATTGGTGGATTAATGAATATGAAATATTAGATAGAGATTATGGTAAAAATGGAGCATTAATTACAGATACTGATTCAGAACCATGCTATTAAAATTAACAAATATACAAGGGGTTGAGTATTAATGGAAGAAGAATTAATAATAAAATGTGAAGTTATGTTAGGGAAGATCTTTTTCCCTAAAGGTGTTAATACAGTTGATAGTGGAGAATTTTCAATATTTACATCAAAAGTAACTAAAGATATTGAAAATTGTGATATGAAAAATATCAAATTAAAAGGAAATGTGTGTAAGATGCAGTATGGCAGTGTTTATAAAGTAACTTGCAAATTAGCTGATAAGAATGAACAGTATGGAAATACGTATGAAATTCTTTATATAAATAAGAAAATAGATATTAGTAGCACAGAGAAACAAAAGGAATTTTTAAGTAATATTATTAATGAGGGTTTAGTTGATAACTTATTCGATATGTATACTGATGTAATTTCATTATTAGAAAATAAAGATATTGAGTCATTAATTAAAGTCAAGGGGATTAAGAAAGCAAAAGCTTTACGTATAATTGAAGAATATGAAGACTCTAAAGATTACAGTGCCATTTATACTGAACTAGGAAAACTAGGATTATCCTCAACAATGGTAAAGAAATTAGTTGAATTTTATAAATCACCTGATATAGTTGTAAATGTTATAAAAAATAATCCATATGATTTAGTTAGAATAAATGGAATTGGATTTGTAAAAGCTGATGAAATCGCTCTAAAAGTAGGAATAGGATTTAATGATTATAGACGAATCAAGGGTTTCATGATACATACTTTCATAGAACAAGGAGAAATGGGTAAAAGTTATTTAAAATATGGAGAACTTATGGATTTGATATATGCTACTTTAGGTAATGTTGACCAAGAAGCTATAAATAAAACAGCAGAATCTTTAATTAAAAATAATGAGATAGTAATATTAAATAATGGTAATATAATAGCATTAAAAAGATATTATGACTTAGAGGAAAAAATATTCAAAGAATTAATAAGGATACGAGATGCAGAAAGTAATTTCAATTATGGAGATATAGACGATATAATTAAAGAAGTTGAAGAGGAACAAGGATTTGAATTTACTTCAGAACAACGTAGTTCAATTGAATTAGGTATAGATAATAATGTATTAGCTATTACAGGACTTGCAGGTTCTGGAAAATCGAGTACAGCAAAAGGTATTTGTGCATTGTATAAAGAATATGAGATTGTTTGTGTGGCGTTAAGTGGTAAGGCTAGTGTTAGAATAACTGAAGCAACTGGATTGCCAGCAAGCACTATACATAGAGCATTATGTTGGTCAATGGGAGAATTTATGTATAATAAGACAACTCCATTACCTTGTGATGTATTATTAATTGATGAAGCTACAATGATAAATGGAGATTTATTTTTATCATTACTAGAAGCAGTTCCAAATGGAGCTAAAGTAATCATAATGGGTGACGTTCAACAGTTAACACCTATTGGAAATTGCCAAGTGTACGCAGATATATTAAATAGTGAGGTAATCACAGTTTCAAAATTAACTAAACCTCATCGTCAAGCATTACTTAGTGGAATAATTCCTACATCAATCAGCATTGCTAATCAAGAACAAATATTTAAATCATCATTTGAAGGTAATATGATAGTAGGAACATTACAGGATATGGAATTGGATATAAAGAAAGATCCAATAGATTTAAGTGAGGATGTTATTAAACACTTTTTAAAGCATTATGATAAATTACAGGGAGATTTAATGGAATTACAAATAGTCGTACCTATGAGAATTAGAGGAAGTGTTAGTTGTTATAATCTAAATACAAAAATACAAAAGTTAATTAACACAAATATGGATTTTGGTAAATTCATTAAGATACATTTAGAGGGAAAAAAGGAAGATGAAAAATATTATAATATATATGTTGGAGATAAAGTTATTAATACTAAAAATAATTATAATTGTTATAATGCAGATGGCGAGAAGATTCCAGTATTCAATGGAAATATAGGAATCATTAAAGAAATTGACAATGGTATGTGTTTAGTAGATTTTGTTGGATTAGGTGAAATATTATTAAGTAAAGATGCAAGTAAAAAATTAGAATTAGCATATGCTTCCACAGTTCATAAAAATCAAGGTTCTGGTTATGACACAGTAATAGTAGCTATTGATGGTTCTAGTTACAAGTTAAACAATGCAGAGTTATTATATACAGCAATAACAAGAGCCAAAAAGTATTGTGTATTAGTGGCTAAAAATAGTGCAGTTAGAAGTTGTATTAGCAAGCGAGAAGTAAAAATTAAACAAACATTTTTGAAACAATTATTAGATAAAGAAAATGTTTAAATTAGCATTAATAATATAATAATATAAATACAATAAAGGTATTGTATTTTGAAATTACATATGATATAATAAACTTATAGGAAATTATTGCTAATTCGTAATGAAATCTTATAAGTTTTAAGTCTAATCAATTTTATAAACGTAGTAATAGCCCATTCTTAAATCCAAATTAGTGAATAAACCATCAGTTTTAAATACTCTTACTATTGAGATTAAAATAATATAAAAATATTTATAAAAAGTATTGACACATTGGTAAATATTGAGTACAATAAAAGAATAAGGATTAAGAAAACAAAGATATAAAATAAATAAAAAAGGAGATGTGATATTAATGATTATCGAAGGAAATGAAAAACATCTAGTTAATGCAAGTATATACCTTAAAAATGCTATTTTAGAATTAAAGAATATTCCTTGTAAATGCACTAAAGAAAATGACTTAGTTTGTACTAAATGTGCATTAATAGATGATATAAAAAATCTAAGATACGATGTAAATACTGAAATAACTAATATAATTAAGTAATTTAAAAATATAAAGGAGATATGATATAAAATGAAGTATATTTATATAGTAAGAACAATAGATCTAAAAGTAAAAACAGAACAAGATTTAAGAAATGGATATGAAATATTTAAAATTAATTATCCTAGTTGGAGAACTAGAACATATGAAGAATACATAGATTTTATGAAGAATTGGGATGATGATAAATATGAAATATCTTTTGAGGATAATTGTTATTGTGGAAGTTATGGAACTGCATTTGAGAAAATAACTAATAATGAATGTGATATAAATGATGGTGGAGTATATGATTATGCATCGATAGTTAAAATCCCATTAAATCGTTGCTATGCAGAATCTTATGTAAGAAAAGAAGATATAACTTTATTCAAATTCAATTATGAAAAAGATAGATACGATGAAGTTGGAACTGAGAATGAGAATGAAATAATTAAATGGTTAAGAAAATCAGAATAAAAAAGGAGATGTAAAATAATATGATTAAATTTATTTATAAAGCAAGAAAATCAAATGGAACTATGAAATATACTGAAAACGAAGAATATTATGGACAATTTATAACTAGTGATTATTCGAAGATATTATTAATCAAAAATGATTTAGGTGATAATGTTTTAGTGCATAAAAATGATTTTGACTATTTTAGAAAAGTAGACGTTAAGGAAGAATAAGTTGTTAAAAAGATGATTCTAACAACTTATTATAAGCTAAAATAATATAAATTAAAAGGAGAGATAAATAATGAGCGAATTTAAAAAATACCCATCAATTGAAAATTCTTACAGAGAGAAGGAAATTAGTCATTGGCTAACACTTCAACCATTACTGCAAACAGAAACATTTTTAATTACTGAGAAGGTTGATGGTTGTAACTTTCAATGGTTAATAACTAAAGATGGATTACAATTTGGCAAAAGAACTACCATGTTAGCAGTAAATGAAAGTTTCTATGACCATCAGAATACAATGAAAAAATATACAAATGAGATTGATAGCTTTAAACAATATTTAATAGATAATGAATTAGAAAGTATTATAGTGTTCGGGGAATTATTTGGATTAGGTATTCAAAAAAGCGTTAAATATGGAGATACTAAAAGATTTAAGATATTTGATATATACATAGATAATATATTACTCGCTCCATATAGCACAATTGAAATATTAAAAGAGTTAGATATGGAATACATGTATGTGCCAACTATAGCAATTATAGATGGATTAACAGAGGCATTAAATTATGAAACGAGATTTAATTCTAAGTTATTCGATACTGATGAGGAAAATATTTGTGAAGGAATCGTAATTAAACCTATGTTTAAAACTTACATGAATGGAATATCGCCTTTCTTTATTAAGAAAAAGAATAAGGAATTCAGCGAGATACAACATGAACCAAAAATATATATTGTTGATGAAGAGTTGGAAGCTGTAAGAAATACATATAAACAATATTTAAATGAGAATAGAGTTAAATGTGTTATGAGTAAATTTGGAGAAATAGACTCACCTAAAGATATAGGTAGATATATTAAATATGTATTAAACGATGCAAAGAAAGATTTCTTGAAAGATAATATGGAATTATTTATATCACTTGAAGATAAACAGAAGAAACAAGTATTCGGAATTACTGGTTCTGTAATAGTTCCTATATTAAATACATATTTATAATAATACAAATTAAAAAGGAGGAAAAAGAATGTATAAATGGAATCCAACATTTAACTTAGTTATGAAAATCAAACAAGATTATAAAAATACATGTGACAACAATGAAAAATCTTTTAGTAAGTGGTTAGAAATACTCAATAAGAAAGAATACAATGACATATTTGAGTGTCTGCAAATGAATCAGTGTGATAATTTCTTATTAATACGCTATGGAATTGCTGAAATGCAACGTTCAATGTGGACTGATGGCGATAGTATTTATAGAGAATGTAGAAGTATAGTTATAGATTTAGAAAATGAAGCAATTGTATTGTGTCCATTTAGAAAATTCTTTAATATCGGAGAAGTCGAAGAAAATTCAATGGAAAATATACTTCAAGAAATTCAAAATGCCAAAATAGTTGAAATAACGAATAAACTAGATGGTTCTATGCAAAGTGCTAGGTATTATAATAATGAGATTTTCATGGCAGGAAGTATGGCTTTAGATTGTAAAAACTCGTGGAGATTAAAAGAAGGATATGAAATGCTCACAGACAATTATAAAAGGATGATAAAGGATAATTCTATGTATACTTTTACTTTTGAATATATCTCTTTAAGGGATGCCCATGTAGTATTGTATGATAAAAAACAAGAGGGATTGTATTTAATTGGTATAAGAAATGTAATGACAGGATATCAATTATCTTATGGTGAGGTTGAATATTATTCTTTAAAATATGATATTCCTATGACAAAAATAGAAAATCTCACATTTGACCAAGTTCTTAAACAAATGAAGACTGCTGAAGCACACGAAAAGGAAGGTTGGGTTATTAATTTAGATGGTCATTTAATAAAAGCTAAAGCAGACGATTATATTCACTTACATAGGTTACTTGATAGAGTAGCTTCAATAAATGTAATAATACAAAATATTGCAGAAGATAAATATGATGATATGATGTGTAAAATACCAATAAGCTACAGAGATAGAATTGAGAAAATAGCAAATATCGTAATATCATATAAAACTCTAGTAGAAAATACAGTTGAATCTTATTGTAATAAAGCGCCAAAGGATGATAAGAAAATCTTTATGATATGGGTAGATAATAATTGCCCCAAAGAAGTAAGAGGATATATAAGATGTAAATATCTACATAAAGAGTTTAATGTATTAAAAAGAAGTGGAGGAGGATATAAAAAATTAAATATGATATGTAATTATGAAAGTTATTCAGACTTATTTGAAGATTCGGAGGGATAGAAATGTTACAAGAATTAATAGATAATCCAAAAGTATTAAATATTTATCAATGGGGAAGTAGAGTGTATGGTTGTTATACTGCTAAATCTGATTATGATTACAATATAGTTGTTATAGATGATTTTGAGAATTTTATTAGTAGTGTAGAGAATTATGATAACCATTTTAATTTTTATAAGTTAACAGAATGGGAACAAATGATAATATACAATAGAATTGAAACGTTAGAAAGTATATTCGCTCCTAAAGAATTTGTAGTCAAAGAAACAATACTATTCAGTTTAGATATAAACATAATAGAACTAAGAAAATCCATTGGGAAGGTTTGTTCTAATGCGTATGACAGATGCAGGAAGAAATTAATAATAAAGAAAGATTTTAATCCATATATAGCAAAGAAAAGTTTATGGCATTGCATTAGAATTCTTATGTTCGGAATACAATGTGCAAGATATGGCAAGATAATAGATTTTACAGAAGCAAATAAATATTATAATGATATAGTTTTAAATGAAAATAATGACTGGCTATATTATAAAGAAAATTGGCATTTATTCTGTAATAATCTAAGAACAGAATTTAGAAAATATACTGAGAAGGAATGGAGTGAATATAAAAATGGTTAATTTAATTATGATGGTTGGAATAGTAGCAAGCGGTAAATCCTATTATGCTGAAAAAATAGCCATAGAAGGCAATATGATAATATTATCGTCTGATAGTCTAAGGGAAGAACTATATGGCGATGCAAATAATCAAGAAAACAATGGAGAGCTATTTATAGAACTACATAGAAGAGTAAAAGAAAATCTAATACAAGGTAAAAATGTTATTATAGACTCTACAAATATAAGCAGTAAAAAGAGGATGGCATTTTTACAAGAATTAAATAAAATACCTTGTGAAAAAATATGTTGTTTCATAGCTACTCCATATGAAAAATGTTTGGAACAAAATAATAAAAGAGATAGAAAAGTTCCTGAGTATGTAATTAGAAGAATGTATGAAAATATTTGTATTCCTCAAATGCATGAGGGATGGAATGAAATAGATATTATTAATAATTTTAATAAAGAAGATTATAATTTAGATAATTTACTTTTGGAATTAGATAGTATCCCTCAAGATAATCCGTTTCATACCCTCTCGATTGGAGGACACTGTAGGAAATGTCAAGAAGTTTTAGATACTATTATAAAAGATGATATATTCTCAATCACTGCATTACTACATGATGTTGGTAAAGGGTTCTGTAAGACTTTTAAGAACTCAAAAGGTGAAATAACTGACATTGCCCATTACTACAGCCATGAAAATGTATCTGCTTATATGAGTTTATTTTACTCTAGTTCTTGTCAAGATTATCAATTAGAAGTTGCTAATTTAATACAATTACATATGAGATTATTCCAAGAGACAGAAAAATCTAAAAAGAAACTCATTAATTTAATCGGTGAACAAACTTATAATAATTTACTAATTTTACATGAAGCTGATTTACAGGCTAAATAATATAAATAATCACTATATCTTCATTTAAAACGAAGCTACATAAAATTTTACGAAAAATTACATAATATAATTTAAAACCAACACAGAGCAATTTAACTAAATAACACTAAAATAATAAAAATACCGTTTTAGAAATGGGGCTATAGGCTAATCCTAGAAGCCAATTTCTAAATAAATATCAAATTTATTGTGTTTGAAAAATAATAATATAAAAGAGGAGATACATATAATGATTATATTAATAACTAAGATGAAGGAAATGATAACTTGCTGTGAAGATTGCCAGTTATCATATTATGGTGGAGGAATTTTAAATTGTGGTCAAGTTTCTGCTGATTATGATAATCATATAAATATGATAGGTAGAAAACGATGGACACGACATGAAGATTGCCCATTAATAGAAAGTAATGATAAAATAATAAAAAATGAGAAGGAGACTATTTAATATGAGGTATGTAGGAAGTAAAAATAAGTTATCAAAGGAACTTGCACCAATAATCCAGTCGTATATAAACAAAGATACTAAAGGGTATTTAGAGCCATTTGTAGGAGGTGCTAACATGATTGATAAAATTCAATGTAGCAATAAGATAGGATGTGATATACATGAGGAATTAATAGAATTATTAAAATACACACAAGAATTTAGCTATTTGCTTCCTGAAAGAATATTAGAGGATAAATACATAGAAGTTAAAAATAATAAAGAAAAGTATGAAAAATATTATGTTGGCTTAGTTGGCTTCTGTGCAAGTTTTGGTGCTAAATATTGGGGTGGATATGCTAGAGATAGTAAGGATGACGCTAGTGGTAAATGGTCGGCAGGAGCTATTAAGAATCTAAAGAAGCAAGCACCAAATTTACAAGGAATTAAATTTATAAACGCAAGCTTTCTAGATTTACCAATAGATAAAATAAAGAATTATGTGATTTATTGTGATATTCCTTACAGAAATACAACTAAATATAAAACTGAAAAGTTTCCTTATGAAGATTTCTATGAATGGGTTAAGAAATTAGCTATACATAATACAGTTTTAATATCTGAATATGCAATGCCAAATGAATTTGAATGTATTTATGAAAAGGAAGTTAAATGCTCGATTGATAGTAATAAAGTATCAGATGATAAGAAAAACATAAGAGTTGAAAAACTATTTACATATAAACTAAAATAATATAAAAGTAATACATAGTAAGTATTTAAACCATTCTAATCTGAATAAATCTTAAAAAGTTTCAAAAATCAATTTTAAAACAACGTATGAGCATTTTAGCAAATTTACCCTAATTCCATTAATTTAGCTTTTAAGAGTGTGGCTATCACTATGTTTAAAAACTCAAAATGCCAATAAAATATTACTTTGATTGACTAATTATAATAATATAACATATAATAAATAAAAAGGAGCTATGTTAATGTCAAAGATTGAATTAGATAAGTATTATACTTCAAAAGAGTTAGCGAAATATTGTGTAGATAAAACTAAAGAAATTATAGGAGTATCTAATATATCAGAATACATAGAACCAAGTGCAGGGAGCGGAGTATTTTTAGATTATTTAGATAAACCATATAAGGCGTATGATATAGAGCCTGAAGGAGAGAATATAATAAAGCAAGATTATTTAACCTTAGACATACCTTATATGAAAAATAGATGTATAATAGGAAATCCTCCATATGGTACAAATACGTTAATAAGACAATTTTATAAGAAGTCTATCGAATTAGGAGATTACATAGCATTTATATTACCAATATCTCAATTAAATAATAATTATCAATTATTCAAATTTGATTTGATTTACTCTGAAGACTTAGGATTAAGAGAATATAGTGATGTAAAATTGCATTGTTGTTTTAATATTTACAGAAGACCTATAGGAAAATTAAATAAAAGACCTAACTATAAATTAAAGGATGTTGAAATAAAGGAATATAGAAGGAACGAAAAAGACATATCTATTAATTTTGATTATGACATAAGTATCTGTTCATTTGGGAATGGAATAATAGGGAGAATACCTACGCATAAAGGACAATATTGTAAGGAAATATATTTTAAAATACATAATGATAATATAAAAGATAAAGTATTAGATTTAATTGATAAAACAGATTGGGAGAAAGAAGTTTGTAAAGGAATTAGTGGTCAAAATAATTTATCAATGTGGAGAGTTTATAAATATATAAAAGAACAAATACCTGAAATACAATAAGTTAACAATAATATATATTCAGAGTTGAAAGAAGTAATATAAAATGTATAGATTCATACCTAAGATTTATATTAAGAAAGAAGATAAAGGAGGCTTAAAATGGATAAGAAATGTTATTACTGTATGAATTGTAAAGAAATAGTATTTAGAAAATCAGGAAAACCAACTGTCTATAAATGTAAACAAGCTAAACCATCAATAGAAATTATTGATTTAACTCAAGCTGAAGAATGTGAATATTTTGAGTTATTAGATTACGTTCATGCTAAGTTAATACACGACCCTGCACGTTTCATGAAAGCATGTTTCTATATTGGTGAAAAAGAGGATAAAGAAAATTTAAAAATGAATGACAAATTAAATATATAATTATAACTATAATAATATAAAATAGTTATTGACTTTGGTAATGATTAGAAGTATACTTTAAATATAACCAAATTAAAGAAAGGAGGAGATAATATGTTAAAGGATAAAATGTCGGTAGATGAAAAAGCAAGAGCATTTGACATGGTTTTAGACTCACATGGTAAGGATAATGATTTAAGTGACTTTGGTAGAGAAGTTGAAGAAATTATATATTTTCTAGAAAAGTTTTATGATTTTAAAAAGTAATAATTAGCAATATAATAATACATAAAGGAGAGTTAATATGAACGATAAAGATAATAAAATGATAGATATGCTAGTTCAAGATAAAAGCAAGAAATATAAATTAGTTATAGACAATGATTCCGTATGGGTTGTAGATGTTGAGACAGATAAAATTATACATATGTTCGAGGATTATGGATATGAAATGGTGGTAGAGTTATTTAAATATTTAGGAACAAATGCAGAATTGTGTTAGATAAAAATTGATAATAAAATAATACATAGTAAAAGGAGATATTAAATGGAAAATGCATTAGATTTAAGTATTCATGGAATTAAGTGTGATAATATCGATTGTGATTTTGTAGATATGGAAGTTAAGGTTGAAGATTACGATAAATGGCTAAATAAACCTTGTCCAAAGTGTGGAACTAATTTATTAACTCAAGAGGATTTTGACAACACTCAATTAATAATATCACTAGTTAATACAATGAATAAGATTCTACCACAAGATAAAAATAATGAAGGAAAAGTAGAAATGAATATTGAGATGGATGGTACTGGAGAAATGAATTTTAAAATATAATATTAATACGGGATTTGAGAATAATACGCAACTGCTCGAATTTCTCGAGTAGTTGGACTCTATTAGAAATCAACAGTTCCAATATATGAATTGGAGTAAATAGTAGTGTTGTATTTCAAAAATATTTTGCCATAAATCTAGTGCTAAAAAGATTACTATAAAAGGAGAAATTATGGGAAATAAAGAGAAAGTAAACGAACTAATGCATGAATTACAAGGATGTATTAATCAAAGCTATTTATGGTTAGAATTGGGTGACGAAGAAGAACTCACAATATTAACAAATAGAATTATACAAATAAGGCAAGAAGTATTGAGTATTGTCATAGATTAATTAATATAATAATACATAATAAAGGAGAATTATAATAATGATAGAAATAGTAAATAGAGCAGATTTAATTGATGTAGATGAGGATGAAGTTTTAGAAATAATCATAGGCAATAGTAAAGAGGTCAATAGTTGTTGTATGACAGATGTAGTTACAGAAATAAATGATATTATAGATTGTTTACAAAATGATCCTGATAGTTTTATCAAAAATTTAATTAAGAAAAGGGATGATATATGCGATATTAACGAATTATGCCCTATCTGTGGCACGATGTTGGAATTTGTACTCAATGATTCTCTTCCCAAGTATCAAAGCCAACCTGTAGGCGTTATGAGATGTCCCAATGACTGTGAAGCTTAGAAAGGATATAAGGAGGTGAGAAAGATGCTTGACAATATATCTAGTAAATTTAAAAGAATAGATACTAAAATCGAAGATAAAATAATAGAAATTTATGTAAAAATTATGTACCCTACATATGAAT
>Ga0209430_1001537_pt1 | contig 16862 bp, 13 predicted proteins | sample BarGraIncub1133A_FD_184504 | JGI IMG/M metagenome (GOLD analysis project Ga0209430, IMG submission 184504) | Arctic peat soil microbial communities from Barrow, Alaska - Barrow Graham LP Incubations 11-33A (SPAdes) (version 2) | ecosystem: Environmental > Terrestrial > Soil > Wetlands > Peat... | reverse complement strand
AGGGTGAATTTGTCATGTTGGGCGGTCTGTTTACGCTGTCATGTCTGGAGTTTCTCAAACTTCCGCTCTGGGCGGCAATTCCCTGTGCGATTGCTGCCTCAACACTTGTTGGTATCCTCTTTGAGCGTCTGGCTATCCGCCCACTCAAGCAGCCGACCCCGATTAACCTGGTGATAATTACCATCGGCGGAAGTATTCTGATCCGTGGCCTTGCGATGCTGGTATGGGGCAAGGATACCCATTCAGTTTCCCCCTTTTCAGGTGACAATCCTATTGCCATCGGCGGCGCCACCATTTTGCCGCAGCATCTCTGGATATTTGCCATTACCCTGATAATAATCTTCCTTAACAAGATCTATTTTTATCATACCATCAGCGGCAAGGCCATGCGGGCCTGCTCCTACAACCGGCGGGCAGCCGGTCTGGTCGGAATCGACGTGCGACGCATGGTGCTGTTCTCGTTTATCATCAGCTCGGCGATGGGTGCCGTTGCCGGCATCATCATTGCGCCGCTGACCATGACCGCCTATGATGTCGGCGTCATGCTCGGTTTGAAAGGTTTTTGTGCGGCCATCATCGGCGGTATGAGCAGCGGTCTTTCAACGGTTATCGGCGGCTTGATTCTGGGAGTGCTCGAGTCGCTCGGCGCCGGTCTTATCTCTTCGGGCTATAAGGATGCTATTGCCTTTATAATTTTGTTATTGATACTGTTTATCCGGCCGCAGGGTCTGTTTGGTAAATCCGATTCGGAGCGGGTCTGACACCATGAAACGAGACCTCCTCCTTTTTGTCGCTTTTTCGCTGCTGGTCATGATGGCTCCACAGTACTTCAGGGGTAGCTATCTGATGAACGTGCTGGTGTTTGTCGGCATCAACACCATGCTGGCGATTGCACTCAACCTGCTCCTCGGCTATGCTGGCCAGATATCTCTCGGCCATGCCGGTTTCTTCGGCCTTGGCGCCTACCTATCCGGGATAATGACGACCACCTTCAGCGTGAATCCATGGGTTGCCATGCCGGTTGCAGCGTTAGCGGTCGGCGGTCTGGCCTTTTTGATCGGTTTTCCGGTTTTGAAGCTTAAAGAGCATTACCTGGCCATGGCAACGCTCGGCCTCGGCATAATATTTTACATCACCTTTAATGAGACGTATGAATGGACCGGCGGCCCTTCCGGATTGTCAGAAATTCCCAATCTGCGGGTGGGGGGCATCATTTTTAACTCTGACGTCAAAAACTTCTATCTGATCTGGGGCGTGACTCTGGTGGTCATGCTGTTTGCGCTCAATCTTGCAAACTCCCGGGTCGGACGAGCGTTACGAGCGGTGCATGATTCCGAGATTGCAGCACAGGTTCTGGGTGTCAATGCCCGTCTCCTCAAGGTACAGATATTTGCCCTCTCCGCGATCATATGTTCTTTGGCAGGTAGCCTCTATGCGCATACCATGACGTTTATTTCACCGACATCATTCGGCTTCAATTTTTCGATTGAGCTGCTGACAATGGTGGTCATCGGCGGGCTTGGGAGTATTTACGGTTCATTTCTGGGGGCTGCGCTTCTTACCCTGCTGCCTGAAATCCTGCGCGGCGCCAATGATTACGACATAATTATTTACGGCGGTTTACTGGTGGTCATGGTGATGTATATGCCGGGTGGCCTTGTGCGCGGTATTCCCGCCCTGTACAGAAAATTTGTAAAACAGAAGCCGGAGACCGGGCATGCTTGAGGTCTCCGGCATTACTCAAATATTTGGAGGGGTTACCGCTCTCGACACGGTATCTTTTTCTATTGCAAAAGGGGACATTACCGGGGTAATCGGTCCGAATGGAGCCGGCAAGACGACTCTCTTCAACATTATTTCCGGCATATATCGTCAGACTGCCGGCACGGTCCTTCTTGAAGGGATAAATGTCACCGGATTTCCACCAGAACGATTAGCCCGCCTCGCCATGGTTCGAACATTTCAAAATATTGAACTGTTCGGAGGGATGACGGTGCTGGAAAATGTCATGGTCGGCATGCACACTAAAAGTTCCAGCGGTCTGTTGGCCTGTGCGCTCAAAATGCCCTGGAGTGTTTCTGAAGAGCGACGAATCCGTGAAGGTGCCGCAAAGTGGCTTGAATTTACCGGCATTCTGGATCTGTCAGATCATACCGCCGACAGCCTCCCGTTCGGAAAAGGGCGTCTTCTGGAAATCGCCCGGGCGCTGGCCGCCCTGCCGCGCATTATCTTGATGGATGAACCGGCGGCCGGGCTAAACAGTCAGGAAACCCTCGCCCTGGCCCAACTTATCAAGCGGATCCGGGATCTGGGCATCACCGTTGTACTGGTGGAGCACGATATGGAGCTGGTCATGGATATTTGTGACCGGATCGTTGTTCTCAATCTCGGCAGGAAACTGGCGGAAGGTACGCCCCGTGAAATTCAGGAAAGCCCTGAAGTTATTGCTGCGTATCTCGGGGACGACGACTGATGCTGCGTCTAAAAAACATCAACACTTTCTACGGAAAAGTTCACGCGCTCAAAAATGTTTCTCTGCACCTGGGCGAGGGCGAAATTGTGACTCTGATCGGTGCCAACGGCGCCGGTAAAACCACTATCCTGAACAGCATATCGGGTGTTACGCCTGCCTCTGCCGGTGAAATCATGTTTTGCAAGGAAGTCGTCACTGCACTTGCGCCGGACAAGGTTGTACAACGTGGCATATCCCAGGTACCCGAAGGGCGCCAGGTGTTCAAGCCGCTCTCCGTCGAGGATAATCTTGAACTTGGAGCGTATCTTCGGTATAGAAACAGAGAAGGGAAGGGCGCCATCCACAAGGATATGGAACAGGTGTTCACTCTGTTCCCGCGTCTTGAAGAACGGCGCAAACAGCTGGCAGGAACAATGTCGGGGGGAGAACAGCAGATGCTCGCTATCGGGAGAGCTCTGATGGCGAACCCCAAAGTGTTGCTTCTCGACGAACCTTCAATGGGGCTTGCTCCGTTGGTCGTGCAGGAGATATTTCGGGTGCTGGAGCGTCTTCGTCAGGAAAACGGTACCACTATCTTGCTCGTGGAACAAAATGCCAAGGCTGCTCTCAAACTGGCCGATCGTGGCTATGTTCTGGAAACCGGCAAGGTTATTCTGGAAGGTCCGGCGGACGAATTGCTGGAGAATGCCGAAGTTAAACGTGCCTATCTTGGCAAGGACAAAAAGGAAATATGGGAGCGATAATAGCTTCAGTCGCCCCTTTTCATATTACACTGTTGCTCATTACAGGTGAGCACATACACAAAGGAATGTAATCATATGCGTTTTCCATTACGACTCAATTACGATCTGACAAAATACATTATCAGCAACAAGATCAGTAAAAGAGAAAAGTATCCGCTGGTACTGATGCTGGAGCCGACCCACCTTTGCAATCTGGCCTGTTCCGGCTGTGGCAGAATCCGTGAATATGCAGATACCATTCAAGAGATGATGAGCTTGGAGGAGTGTTTGCAATCGGTGGATGAATGTCCGGCACCGGTCGTCACCATAACGGGTGGCGAGCCGTTCCTGTATCCGCACATTCATGAACTTATTGCCGCTGTGCTGGAAAGAGGCAAACATATCTACCTCTGCACGAACGGCATCCTGCTTGAAAAAGCGCTGGATTCCATGACGCCCCACCCAAATTTTACGCTCAATATTCACGTAGATGGTCTGGAAGAAACCCACGACCGTATTCTGGAGCGCAAGGGTGCCTTTAAAACCGCAATGGCTGGTATCAAAAAAGCCAAGGAGCTGGGGTTTAGAGTTTGTACGAACACAACCATCTTCAATGAAACCGATCTGGTTGAAATTGAGATGCTCTTTAGTCGCCTGGAAGAGATTGGTGTTGACGGGGTGCTTGTCGCTCCTGGTTTCGGTTATGAAGCGGTTGGTGAAAAACTGTTCCTTGAGCGCCGGGATATCGAGAAAAAGTTTGTTACAGTATACGAGATGAGCAAAAAACATCGCTTCTTTTCAACCCCGATGTATCTGCGCTTTCTCAAAGGGGAAAAGAAGCTGGAATGTACCCCGTGGGGTAACCCGACCCGTAATCCACGCGGTTGGAAGGCCCCCTGTTACCTGATCACAGACGCCCATTATCCGACTTTTGCGGAGATGATGGCAAAAACTGACTGGGAAAAATACGGGGTAGGGAAAGACCCCCGCTGTGCCCAGTGCATGATGCATTGTGGTTTTGAACCGACTGTCGTCAACGAGATCGGCAAGAGCTGGAAGGATATACTGGAAATGATGATCTGGAACATGACCTGAGGTGAATGCGGTCTCATGCTATTATAATAAACATATAGTTAAGTATGATTTATTGTTGTAAAGGTTGAAGATCTTGTCGTGACTTATTTTGACTGAATTGGACCGTTTTTCATTCATTATAGTCCAAAATTTGTCCATAGTTTTCACCGGTCGTGCCTGTTGATGGGCATCACCTGACGAAATAAAGAAGCCCCCATCTTGATCGTAAGAGATGGGGGCTTCTTATTAAGCTGGCTGGATTTTATTACTTCAGGTCAAGTAGATTAGCTTTGATGCAAAAAAGCTCTTCATCGCTCAGCGCGACAACGTGTCCTACTCCAACAGGTGACCATTCACCAGAACACTCCCCCGTACCACCTGCAGCCAGATATGACGACCGGCCAGTATGTGATGGATTACCTTCTCATCTGCTTCAAGCAGGGCTGCATACAGTACCTCAGGCTATAATGCCAAACTTAAAAAGGCTGGTATACTTTACAAGGAGAACATTGTGAAACTATCCAGGATGGCCCTTAACATAGTCATCGCGCTGATCACCGTGATGATCGCGTATGCTGTTTTGGATCAAGGATCCATCTTGGCTGGCCCACAAAGCTGGTTCACCTCCTTACCAGAGACTGATTTCCTTGGCTTGAGATAATTAAGAGAGGAACACCATGACGGAACAACAGAAAAAATGGCTGATCAGAGTCGCACTGCTACTGGTTTTGGCTGTCGTGGGCGCTGTTATATGGCAGAAACTCGTCGTTACCGGCAAGGATAATGGTCTTGTCAGCGGCAACGGTCGCGTTGAGGCAGTTGAGATAGACGTAGCGGCAAAGTCAGCCGGGCGGGTAAAGGATATTCTGGTCCGAGAAGGTGAGCTTGTTACTGCCGGACAGGTGGTGGCGACAATTGACACCGAGACCCTTGAAGCCCAGCTGCGCCAGGCTGAGGCGCAGCTGCAGCAGACAATCAGCTCGGTTGCTACCGCACAGAGCCAGCTGGCCCAGCGTGTAAGTGAAAAGGGGGCGGCACTGGCTGCGGTCAGGCAGCGGGAAGCCGAGCTCATAAAGGCGCGGCAACACTCGTCCCGCTCATCGGAACTGGTCAAGGTAGGTTCGATAGCAAAACAGGATGCCGATGACGATTACGCTCAACTCCAGAGTAGCGAAGCGGCGGTGAATTCGGCTCACGCCCAGGTCGCCGCTGCCGAGGCAGCCATCATGTCCGTGCGCACTCAGATTGCCGGTGCAGAATCTGCGGTCAAGGCAGCCAGGGCCAATCCGATCTGCATCCAGGCGGATATCAAGGACAGCGCCCTCAAATCCCCCCGTGACGGCCGGGTACAGTACCGGGTTGCCCAACCCGGCGAAGTGATCGGTGCCGGTGGACGGGTAGTGAGCCTGGTTGATCTGAGCGATGTTTATATGACTTTTTTTCTGCCAATGACTGCAGCAGGAAAGGTTGCACTTGGCACGGAAGTACGGCTGGTACTGGACGCTGTCCCGCAGTATGTCATTCCGGCGCAGGTATCATTCATTTCCGATGTGGCCCAGTTCACCCCCAAGACCGTGGAGACGGCTAGCGAGCGGGAGAAGCTGATGTTCCGCATCCGGGCGCAGATACCGGTGGAGCTGCTCAGAAAGCATATCACCCGCGTCAAGACCGGCCTGCCCGGCATGGCGTATGTACGGCTTGATACCAGCAAGCCGTGGCCGGAGCATTTACAGGTAAAGCTTCCGAAATGAGCGACAACACACACATAGCTAACCATGCGCCACCAGCCCCACCCGTGGTTCGGTTGGAGGAAGTTTGTCTGCGCTATGGCAAGACGCTGGCCCTTGGCGGGATTACTCTTGAACTGCCTTCCGGTTGCATGGTCGGTCTGATCGGTCCCGACGGTGTGGGGAAATCCAGTCTGTTCTCACTGATTGCAGGCTCCCGGGCCATCCAGAGCGGCCGTGTCGAAGTGCTTGGCGGCAGCATGGCCGACCGGCGCCATCGTCACGCAGTCTGCCCCCGTATCGCCTACATGCCCCAGGGGCTCGGCAAAAACCTTTATCCAACCCTCTCCGTGTTTGAGAACGTGGATTTCTTCGCCCGCCTGTTTGGTCACAGCCGCCAGGAACGTGAACGCCGCATCAATGAGCTGCTGCATGCCACCGGTCTGGCTCCGTTTGCCGATCGTCCCGCCGGTAAGCTCTCCGGTGGCATGAAACAGAAGCTGGGTCTCTGCTGCGCTCTAATACACGACCCCGACCTCCTGATCCTCGACGAGCCCACCACCGGCGTCGATCCCCTGTCGCGTCGTCAGTTCTGGGACCTCATTGACCGCATCCGTGCCAAGCAGACCGGCATGAGTGTGCTGGTGGCCACCGCCTACATGGAGGAGGCCGCTCGCTTCGACTGGCTGGTGGCCATGAACGCCGGAGGAATCCTGGCAACCGGCACACCGCACGAGCTTCTTGCCACAACCGGTTCCACCTCGCTGGAGGAGGCGTTCATCGCACTGCTGCCCCAATCTCAGCGTGACAACTACCAACCGGTGGTCATCCCCCCCCGCGAGATTGATACCGACGGAGAGACTGCCATTGAAGCGCACAATCTGACCATGCGCTTTGGTGATTTCACCGCCGTCGATCAGGTGAGTTTTCGCATCGGTCGAGGAGAGATCTTTGGTTTCCTGGGATCCAACGGGTGCGGAAAGACCACCACCATGAAGATGCTGACCGGCCTGCTGTCTGCTACAGAGGGCCAAGCTTGGCTGTTTGGGCGACCGGTGGACCCCCGCGATATCGATACCCGGCGGCGGGTCGGCTACATGACCCAGTCTTTTTCACTCTACAGTGAACTGACGGTGCGGCAGAATCTGACCCTGCATGCGCGTCTGTTCAGTCTTCCGGAAGGGCAGATCAAGGGACGGGTGCTGGTGATGGCACAGCGTTTCGGCCTGAGCGAAGTGATGGACAGTCTGCCCAATTCCCTGCCACTGGGGCAACGCCAGCGGCTCTCCCTGGCGGTGGCGATGATTCACGGGCCGGAGATGCTGATCCTGGACGAGCCGACCTCGGGGGTGGACCCGGTGGCCCGCGATGCCTTCTGGCAGATCATGGTTGATCTGGCACGCCGGGACAAGGTGACCATCTTTATCTCCACCCACTTCATGAACGAAGCCGAACGCTGCGACCGAATCTCGCTGATGCATGCGGGTAGGGTACTGGTCAGCGGCTCACCGGCTGCGCTGATCAAGGTTCGCGGAACAAATACGCTGGAAGAAGCGTTTATCAGCTACCTCGAAGAGGCGGCCGATGAGGCCGTGGAGAGTCTTGCAACGTCGACCGGGAAGACGGTCGACGTTGCCGTGCCACCCGGGGAACAAGCCCCGATCCCGGCTGCACGGGGCGGCTTATTCAGCCTGCGCCGCCTGTTCAGCTACACCCGGCGCGAGACTCTGGAGCTACGCCGAGACCCGGTCCGCCTGACTCTTGCCGTGCTTGGCAGCGTAATCCTGATGCTGGTAATCGGCTACGGCATAAACCTGGATGTGGAAGAACTCACTTTCGCGGCGCTTGACCGGGACCAGACAACTACCAGCCGCGACTATTTGCTTAGTCTGGCAGGTTCGCGCTATTTCAACGAACGTCAGCCCATCAAGGACTATGCCGATCTTGACCGACGCATGCGTGCCGGCGAAATCAGCCTGGCGATCGAGATCCCGCCAGGTTTTGCCCGCGATCTGCGACGCGGCACACCGGTTGCCGTTGGCGCCTGGATCGACGGAGCCATGCCCACCCGCGCCGAAACGGTGCGCGGCTATGTACAGGGAATTCACGCCCACTGGCTGGCAACCATAGCACGCCAGGCCCTTGGCTCCACTGCAACAACGGGAGCGGCCACGGTCGAGACACGCTTTCGCTATAACCCGGACGTCAAGAGCCTGGTAGCCATGGTACCGGCCGTGATCCCGCTGTTATTGATGCTGATTCCGGCCATGTTGACCGCGCTGTCTGTCGTGCGCGAGAAAGAACTTGGTTCCATCATCAACCTGTATGTCACTCCGGTCACCCGGCTGGAGTTTTTGCTCGGCAAACAGCTCCCCTACATCGTACTGGCGATGCTGAGCTTCATCCTGCTGACCTTGTTGGCAGTATTTGTCTTTGGTGTACCGCTCAAGGGAAGCTTCCCCACACTTGCCGCAGCGGCGCTGCTGTATGTCATCACCGCCACCGCGTTCGGGTTGGTGATCTCGACGTTTATGCGCAGCCAGATCGCGGCCCTTTTCGGCACCGCAGTCCTGACGATCCTGCCGGCAGTCGAGTTTTCCGGGATGATTAATCCGGTCACTTCGCTGGAGGGGGCAGGCGCTTTGATCGGAAAAATCTACCCGACCACCCATTTCCTGACCATTGCACGCGGTACCTTTTCCAAAGGACTTGGTTTTGCCGAGCTCCAGGCCTCTTTTGTTCCCCTGCTGCTGGCTGCGCCGATACTGATCGGACTCGGGGCTGCCTTACTCAAAAAACAGGACCACTGACCATGCGAGCCGCCAACATCCTCCATCTTGGTATCAAGGAACTGCGCAGCCTTCTGCGCGACCCGATTCTGGTCGTGCTGATCGTCTATACCTTCACCTTCTCTATCTACGTGGCCTCGACCGCCATGCCCGAGACCCTGCACAAAGCGCCGATTGCCATCGTGGACGAAGATCGCTCACAGCTCTCCAGACGTATCATTGACGCCTTCTTTCCTCCCCACTTTGTGACACCGGTTCTGATCACGCAAGCCGAGATGGATGCCCGGATGGACGCCGGTCTCGACACCTTTGCGCTCAATATACCACCCGGTTTTCAGCGCGATGTGCTGGCAGGGCGCGCGCCGGTGATGCAGTTGAATATTGATGCCACCAGAATGAGCCAGGCGTTCACCGGCAACGGATATATCCAGACTATTGTAAACAGCGAGGTGAGCGCCTTCCTGCTGGGATATCAATCCAACGCACCACCGCAGGTCGATCTTATCCTGAGGGCACGTTTCAACCCCGAGTTGAACAAATCCTGGTTCGGCTCTGTCATGGAGCTCATCAACAACGTCACCATGCTCTCCATCATCCTGACCGGCGCTGCGCTACTCCGCGAACGCGAGCATGGCACGGTGGAACACCTGCTGGTGATGCCGGTAACTCCCTTTGAGATTATGACCGGCAAGGTGTGGGCCATGGCATTGGTAGTACTTGTCGCTTCAGCCTGTTCACTGAAACTCATCGTCCAAGGCCTGCTTTCGGTTCCGATTGAAGGCTCGATTGCCCTGTTTCTTGTCGGCACAGCGCTGCACCTGTTCGCCACTACCTCACTGGGCATTTACCTCGGCACTATAGCGCGTTCCATGCCACAGTTCGGCCTGCTTCTGATGCTGGTACTTTTGCCGCTGCAAATACTCTCTGGGGGAACAACCCCTCGTGAGAGCATGCCGGAGTTCATCCGCTTCGTAATGCTGTCGGCGCCGAACACCCATTTTGTTATGCTTGCCCAAGCCATCCTCTATCGCGGTGCTGGATTTGCAGTCGTTTGGCCGCAATTCATTGCCCTCACCCTGATCGGTACAGTTCTGTTTTCCCTATCCTTGGCACGCTTTCGAAAAACTATAGGGATGATGGCATGAACACGTTACGAAATGAATGGGGGGATACTGCCAGATGGTGGCCGAATCCGAGAGGAACGGAAGATTGTCAGTTGCGCAAACCAGCTTCATCCCTTTGATAGGTTTTATCACCGCACAATTTGACTGTATGCAGCCAGTTGATAAAAAATGAATGTTTGATACTATTTAAAGGTGTTTCGCCCCAGTTGATCTGACCGAAAACTAACGGGCTGTTACATCATATTCCCATTAAAGTACTGGTTTTAGGCGCTTTTGAAGGGAGGTGATGTTCTGTAACGGATAATTATTGTAGGTATGGGTGCCAACGCTGACAAAATCTTTTTGTTAATAAAAGGAGGATTGGTTATGCAAAAGAAGTTAGGAACAGCCGTTTTTTTGGTAACGGGGTTGAGTGCACTGATTTTTTCCGATATAGGTGGTAACCTGGTCTCGCAGGCCTCTGCGAGTTCCACAGTGAAAGCGCAAAAAAAAGCTGCCAAGAGCCAGGTAGTGGAGACTTCGCGCACAATTAAAGCGGTGCCCGGTACCCCTGATGGTGTGCTGCTGATGCAGGCGCAGGCGCTTTTCGGCAAACTTCCCGCGACCATGCCGGGTAGTGAGAAGGATACTCCTGCAATGGTCGCGCTAGGGAAAAAACTCTATTTCGAAGTAGGCATTTCGATCAACAAAACCCAATCCTGTAACACTTGCCATCCAATTGATAACAAAGGTGCGGGCGCTGACCATCTCAAGACGGGCAAAGGCGCGGAAGGAAAATTTGGTGACCGCAACGATCCACCAACCATGAATGCCGGTTTTCAGATTGCGCAGTTTTGGGATGGACGCGCCGCCACCCTGGAAGTACAGGCTCAGGGCCCTCCGCTCAACCCTATTGAAATGGGGATGCCTGATGCCGGAGCTCTGGTTAAACGGCTGAAAAACATAAAACAGTATCCCGCTGATTTCAAAAAGGCCTTTCCTGGCGAGAAAGACCCTGTGACTTTCGATAACTTTGCCAAAGCGGTTGCTGCCTTTGAACGAACGCTGATAACCCGTGGCCGTTTCGACCGTTTCATGGACGGGGACAAACAAGCTCTTACCAGTCAGGAAAGGGAAGGGTTGCGCACCTTCATCAATGTTGGCTGCGTACAGTGCCACAGCGGCCCCAACCTGGGCGGGATGACCTTCCAAAAAATGGGTGTGTTCCATGAGTACTCCGATAAGGATCCTGGACGCTTTAAAGTCACCAACCTGGAAAGTGATAAACATGTCTTCAAGGTACCTATGCTGCGCAATGTCACCCTTACCGCCCCCTATTTCCATGATGGCGAAGTGGGAAACCTATCTGAGGCAGTGGATATGATGGGGTATTTGCAGTTGAACAAGAAACTGAAGGTCGAAGAAGTCAACAACATCCTCAGATTCTTGTCCACTCTGGCCGATGCAAAGCTCACCACCGCGCCGTCAATAAAGGCAAACGCAGCTTCTGTCGCCTGGGTACTACCACCGCTGATGAAGGATATTCCTCAGGGAGAGGAAGGTGATCTCATCCGTTACGGCGCACTGCTTTTGACGGATACGTATGCGCAGCTCGGTTCTGGTGCGAAGGATAAGAAAATGCACTTTTCCGGAAATACCTTGAATTGCACGAGCTGCCACATGGATAACGGCACCAAACAGTTCGGACTCCCCTGGATGGGGGTTAGCCAGACATACCCCCAATACCGGGGTCGCGAAGACCAGGTGCAGGGGCTTGAGAAGCGTATTAACGGTTGTTTCGAGCGCAGTCTGAACGGCAAGGAGATGGCTGCCGACAGCAGGGAGATGAAGGCGATGGTCGCCTACGTGAACTGGTTATCGAAAGACATGCCCAAGAATGTTTACGGCCTGGGAACACCCAAATATGAAGGTCCGAACCGTAAGGCTGATGTGAGCAAAGGCGAAGAGGTGTACAGCCGGTTCTGCATGTCGTGCCATGGCAAAAATGGGGACGGTTATCAGTCTATGTCGGTCGGAAGTTCGGGGAGCCATGTCGCCCCGGCGCTCTGGGGAGCACACAGCTATAACAACGGAGCGGGAATGAACCGGCTGCTGACCACCGCCGCGTTTATTCACAGCAACATGCCGCTGGGAACACCGTGGAACCACCCGGCAATCACCAATGAAGACGCCTACGATGTCGCTGCCTATCTCAGCTCCAAGGAGCGGCCGCAGATGAGTGGACTCGAAAAGGACTATCCGAAGCTGGAGAAAAAAGCGGTGGACTGCCCGTATCCACCCTATGCAGATAATTTTTCTCAGGAACAGCATCAGTACGGACCGTTCCAGGCAATAAAGAAAGCGCAAAAAAAGAAATAAGCACGCCGCTCAAATAAAAAAGCCCCCGACCGTAAGCAGGAGGGGGCTTTTTTATTTGAGCGGCTGATCGTGGCACCGTCGATGTAGTGCTCTGTTGTTATGGAAAAAAGCGGCAATTATTCTAATATGCGGACTCTACGTCCATCAACCCGTATCTTTCCCTCTACAAACAGTTTGATTGCCGTGGCGAATGTTTGATGCTCGGCCTTTTGAATCCGGGCTGAGAGTGTTTCTTCCGTGTCATCCTGCTCTACGGGAACGACCGATTGCAGAATAATCGGGCCGGTATCCGTGCCACAGTCGACAAAGTGTACGGTGCATCCTGAGTAGCGGACCCCGTAATCAAGTGCTTGTTGCTGGGCATGAAGACCCTGGAATGATGGCAGCAGGGCAGGGTGGATGTTCATAATTGCATTTGGAAAGGCGGTAACCATAACGTCCGTCAGAATTCTCATAAATCCGGCAAGGATTACCAAGTCTACCTTGTAGCTGCGCAGAATTTCTACCGTTGCGGCGTCGTACGATCGTCGCTCGGAAAAACCGGCATTTTCATGGACAACAACCGGTATTCCGTGTCGGGCTGCACGGGTGAGAGCAAACGCATCCGCTTTATTGCTGATGACACAGACGATCTCGGCACTGATCTCACCGGATTCAATCCGGTCGATGATGGCCTGAAGGTTAGTGCCGCTCCCTGAAACCAGGACAGCTAAACGGCAGGGTGCGTGCCCTGACATAGTTACCCTTCCACCAGTTCGACTCGTTCATCACCGGCGCCACAGGCAGCAATGTCACCAATCACCCAAGCCGATTCACCCAGACCCTTTAAGCGATCAATTATCTCTTCAGCCTGACCCTCCGCCACCGCCAGTACCATTCCGATCCCCATATTGAAGGTGCGGTACATTTCATCACGCTCAACGTTGCCGGCCTTCTGTAAAACTGTAAACAGGTTCGGTCGCTCCCACCTTTTTGTATAAATATGAGCCTGACATCCTTTCGGGAGGACCCGTGGGACATTCTCCAGCAGTCCGCCGCCGGTGATATGGGCGATACCATGAATGGAAAAGTCTTTCAGGAGGTTTAAAATTGAGCGCACATAAATTCTGGTTGGCGTCAGCAACACGTCGGCTACTGAAGCGCCGGCGCCGGGGAATTCATCGTTTATGGAAAGGCCCAGGCGATCAAATACCAATGTTCGTGCCAGTGAATAGCCGTTACTGTGTAAGCCGCTGGATGCGATACCAATCAGTACGTTGCCGACTGAAATACATGAACCGTCGATAATATTTTCACGGTCAACAACACCGACGGTAAACCCGGCAACATCATATTCGCCATCGGAATAAAAGCCAGGCATTTCAGCAGTTTCACCGCCTATTAGTGCGCAACCGGCCTGTTTGCATCCCTCGGCAATACCCTTTACAATTTCAGCACCTTTTTCCGGCAGCAACTTTCCGGTGGCGAGGTAATCGAGAAAAAAGAGCGGCTCAGCTCCCTGGACGATTATGTCGTTTACGCACATAGCGACCAGATCAATACCAACGGTGTCGTGGCGGTCCGCCAGAAAAGCAATCTTGAGTTTCGTGCCGACCCCGTCGGTTCCGGAAACCAGGACAGGATTCTTGTATTTTGACGTGTTGAGAGAAAACAAACCGCCAAAACCGCCAATGTCTGCAAGAACCTCTGGTCGTGACGTTGCTTTTACTAACGGTTTAATCAGGTTGACAAAATTGTTTCCGGCTGCAATGTCAACTCCAGAATCTTTATAGGTTACAGGTTTTTCACTCATAGCAATCTCCCTCCTTACGCAAAGAATCTTTGTAGAACATGGCCCCTAAAAAGTCAATTTCAAACTGGCATCAAAAACACATTAAACAGAATATCACTTGACAAATCCGCAGCTTTTGGGATTATTGGAGGCAATGTTATCGAGACTCCCGTCATATACTACCCGTGCCGTGCACTGCCTCAGTGTTGTAATTCTCTTTGCGCTGATAACGCCATGCCCCGCCAAGGCCGATATTTACCGGTATGTTGATGAAGATGATATCATCCATTTCACTGATGCACCTACCGACAAACGCTTTAAAGTTTTCATGCGGGACCTCAAAAAAGATAAAATACTGCGTACAAAACTAAAATATGCTTCGTCAGTCAATCCGGCTGAATTTGAACAACTCATCAAAAACTGTTCAGATAAGTACGGTGTTAATTCGTGTTTGGTAAAGGCTGTCATTCACGCCGAGTCCGGTTACAATCCGAATGCAGTTTCCAGTAAAGGAGCAAGCGGTTTGATGCAGTTAATGCCTGCTACCGCCAAGTCGCTGAAAGTAGCTGATCGATTCAATCCAAAAGATAATGTCGAGGGTGGGGTGAAATACCTTCGCTTTCTGCTTGATACGTTCCGGGGCGATGTTTCACTGGCTGTGGCGGCTTATAATGCCGGACTCAGTAACGTCGCTAAATACGGCGGAATTCCACCTTTTAATGAAACACGAACCTATGTGAACCGGGTTCTTTCATATATGAAGTCCTATGAGGAAAGCGGTATTTAACAATGACTCCCAGTCAGCCTAATCAAATTCTGAACCTGCCCAATATCCTCACCATGATGCGGATTGCAACCATCCCGCTCCTTGCTGCATTATTGATGTCGCCATCCCGTTCTGCAGGTTTTTGGGCTGCGGCCCTCTTCGCGGTAGCATCCATTACTGACTGGCTGGATGGGTATCTGGCGCGCCGGATGGGTATTGTCACGGTTTTTGGCAAATTCCTGGACCCGATAGCCGATAAACTGATTGTCATGGCGGCCCTGATTATGATCCTGCCGTTTGATCGGGTTCCCGCCTGGATGGTGCTTGTTATTCTGGGGCGCGAGATTATCATAACCGGTCTTCGCGGTATTGCTTCAACTGAAGGGATTGTCATTCAGGCCAGTGATCTGGGCAAGTACAAGACTATTTTTCAGATTGTTGCCATAATCGGGTTGGTTCTGCATTATGACTACAACTGGTTCTTCGGTATTTCACACACACTCCTGACAGTCAACATGCACAACGTCGGCATGTTTTTCCTCTGGATCGCCACTGTTCTGACAATCTGGTCAGGCGTTGATTATTTGATCCGATTTGTTAAGGTTATTGTCCGCTGATTCTGTTTTATCGATTTGACTGCCCCAGCAGGATTTCAAACGTGGCCCCGTTGTGCTGAAACAATACCCGATCTTCCCTGATTTTCTTAACCGTGATACCCTCAATTACAGATCCGCTTGAAACAGGCATTCCATTGACCATTGCCAAGCTGTCCGTGTTGCCGTTCTGGAATGCAATACCATTGACTCTAAGGGCCGGAACGGTAGTGTCGGCAGGTAGCCCCTTTTTGACGGTTCCCGGTGTCTCTTTCGGCTTTTCTGAAATGACTGAAACAGCTCCCACGGCAGATTTTTTGACCGCACTATCATCCACTTTGTATGCAACTGCCGTTTTTTGTGATTCTTTTCGTGAGACTTCGTCAGACGGTTCCTTGCGAGCTGGAACGACTACTATTTCAACAGGGAGAGCCTCAGGTTTGATCACTGATGGAAAAATCTGAGGCGGAAGATCTTTTGATGTCATTGCCGCGTGCGATTTGGTTGTTGCCTGCGGAACCTTCGTACCTTTCATGAATAAATAGGCGACAGCGGCTCCCCCTCCAAAAATCATCAGAAATAACAGTACCAGCGCGAGGGGAGAATAACTACGGGATGAATCAGTAGATCTCAGGATATCTAAATCGAGGTCCATAGATTCAGGAAACCGCCCCGATTTTTCACGCTCCAGTTTTTTTAGTGCTTTAAGAATTGAGCTCATTTAACGTTTCCGGATGCTTTTTCTATCAGTTTGCTGGGCGATACGCCACCCGCTTCGTTCGTTCTAACGTAAATTGATGTCGTAATAAGGGCCGCGCAGACAATAAACATGGTGACGATTCCGGCCAGAGCCAGGTAGTATCGCCTTCCTTGGTGTATACTCAGTAGTTCCCGCATGGCCCGTGTAACAATACCCGCAGAAATACATCTTTGCTCATCACCATAGCCAATCAGCAGCGCACGGTCACAGAGGTTATTGATCAGACGGGGTAAACCGCGGGCATACAGATGTATTAATTTAAGTGCAAAGCGGCTGAAATAGACTCCACCCGTTTCGCCTGCGACCACCATCCGGTGGCGAATATAGGAACGGCTCTCATCCATGCTCATGGATCTAAGCCGGTAACGTACGGTGATGCGCTGGTTCAGTTGCCTTAATTCCCGCAGATTCAAGAGCGCTGACAGTTCGGGCTGACCTGCCAGGACAATCTGTATCAGCTTGTCGTTTTCTGTTTCGAGATTGGAAATAAGTCGTAACTGCTCAAGAATCTCCGCTGACAGATTCTGAGCCTCGTCAATTACAAGGATAACCGTAACTCCGCGTGCATTCTCTTTCAGTAGAAACATGTTAAGTTCGTCAAGTAGCTCGCTTGCGTATTTACTCACAGAATGAAGACCAAACTCATGATTGATGCTGCGAAGCAGTTCTACTCCTGTCAGGCATGGATTGAAAATCAGCGCTGAT
>Ga0209430_1001531_pt1 | contig 16906 bp, 17 predicted proteins | sample BarGraIncub1133A_FD_184504 | JGI IMG/M metagenome (GOLD analysis project Ga0209430, IMG submission 184504) | Arctic peat soil microbial communities from Barrow, Alaska - Barrow Graham LP Incubations 11-33A (SPAdes) (version 2) | ecosystem: Environmental > Terrestrial > Soil > Wetlands > Peat... | reverse complement strand
GGAATTATAAGAGTAACCAACCTTTTCTATAATGTCATCTAACTCACTTTCGTCAGGCTCAATTCTTGATATCATAAAATTCACTCCAAATATGTTGTTTCTACCATAGTATTCATCAAGTAATTATTCTGTTAATAAAAATTTACGTAATATTTTCGGACAAAATTACAATATATAGAAACTTATTACAACCGACAAAAAGGCACTCTAGATGAGAATACACCTTTGATAAGTGAAGATATAGGAGACCGTCTGAATATAACAGATATCTCCTATTCTTTTAATTCATTTTTGGACAGTAAAGTTATCCTCAAGCAAAACCCAGTTTTGTGGGAAGGGATACCCTAGAACCCAATAACTTATTCCTTTCAATTTATAGTTCTTAACTACGTCAAACTTTGCTTGGGCACTGCGTGCATCTTCAAACCATACTTCATGCTTTCTTCCTTGTTCATCTGTATACCGAAAGAAAGGCGATTGCTTGAATGAGTCATACTCGATAACAGCACCATACTTTACTGCCCTTAAAATGGCCCCCTGAGAACTGAAGGTTTCAGCTTCCTGTCCTACAATATGGGGAAGAAGCCAGTCTCTTGCATATATTTGGAAACCAAAGTAAATTTTTTCTCTAGGAATTACCGAGATAGCATAGTCAAGAACTCGCTTAATTTCATTTAATGGTGAAATGGCTTGAGGCGGGCCTTTACGCCAACCCCATTCATAAGTCATCAATATAACGAAATCAACAATTCTTCCATGTGCCTCATAATCATGTGCCTCATACAGAGACCCTGATTGCTCTGCACTTACTTTTGGAGCTAGTGCTGTAGATACAAAAAAACCTTCTGAATGCAAACGGGTTACTGCACCTTGAAGAAAACGATTATAAGCTTCACGGTCAGCAGGAAGTACATTTTCAAAGTCAATGTTTAATCCCAAGTATCCTTTTTGTTTCATTGTATTAATAATATCAGCAAGTAAGCGTTCCACAATCGGTGGACTATTTAATACAATTTGTGCGAGATTTTCTCCCTTGGTGGTCGCAGTAAAGTTTGTAAGGGACATCATAGGTATAGCCTTTTCTGCTTTGGCAGCTTGTATTGCTGGCATATCATTAATAGGCTGCAGACTTCCATTTTCTTTTATTAAGTAAGCGAAGGGGCTCAGGTATGTAAGATGTTCACCGTCTTTTTTAATAATAGGAACAGCCTCTTCTCCCAAGATATAAATATATCCATTTACGTTTATAGGAGGTCTTGGTTTACGTGGAAGGACTAATATAGTACCTGGGTAAACAAGGGTTATATCAATAATATTATTAACCTTTATTAGGTCTTGTAAGGAGATCCCATATCTCTGGGCTATTGCCCATAATGTTTCTCCTGGCTGAATACGGTGTCGGGGAGCAGGGATATATATTATTAATCCTGGAAATATATTGGCAGGATTGGCAATCTTATTATTCTGCAGGATAGTCGGAACAGTGGTTCGATATGTTTGTGCGATTCTCCATAATGTCTCTCCTGGTTTCACAGCATGAAATATATCTTCGCTTGGGATGACCAAGGCTTGACCTGCTACGAGCTGATTAGGATTTAGCAGCTCATTGACTTCTACTATCTCTGCAATAGGGAGATAATAGTTATTTGCAATCTGCCATAGTGTTTCTCCTGGCTTTACGACATGAATAAACATTAAATACACCTTTTCATTTTTACTTACATTATATGCAGGAATATTATAATGTTGATAGAATAATATTACATCATTTCTAGTTTATATTAAATTATTGTTAAATTTAATATAAGAAAATTATGAACAAACATCAGAAAATTCCACTTGAATATTCTCACTATTATCTCTTATGTGACTACTAAATACCATATTTTGTTGCATTACTTCCCTTGTAGGAAGAACAACAATAAACTTACTCCCTTTTCCACAATATAATTACTAGAATTACTTATAGTTATTAAGCTTTCCTTAATGTTATCAATTAACTGAATGGTATCGTAGAACTCCATTGTTTTAGAATAAACACTAAGTTTTAATAAATCTTGTTTATTAAGTAACTGCCATTGCTGCAACTTAATGCGACCAATTTCTTCTCCAAAACTTTTTGTAAAAAGATGAACTTTAGTGACCATAGTATTGGAGGTTTCTCTCTTAATAATATCCATTGACAAAAGATTTATATATAAAGCGATAGAATAAACTGGAATAATTACTATAAGAAATATCAAAATTACTTTGTGAAAGATTCTTAATTTATAAAAATGAATATTCATTAACTTTACCTCAATTTCCGTGTTATACTCGAGTCTCTCATCACACAAATAATATCTTGGAACTTTAACAGCTCACATGATTTCCAAAAGCGCATATTCATTATATCTTTAAATTTTTCGTTTGGTTTTCTTAGACCATTATAATAATCAGAGAATAAAGTCATTAAACAATATTACATTAAATTAGTGAAAACAATATGAATATTCGTATTGAATTGATATTTAAAAAAATGTATCAACAGAAATACTTATACTTATTTATTTTACCAGGCTTGCTGTCCATTTTCTGTATAATGATATCAGAATACCAGTTACCAAAAAAGATGATGGTTATTGGGCGGAATTAAAAGTTAAATTAAGAGCGCATGAAATATATTCAATAATTTAGTATATAATGTTTTAAAAACCTAATTATAAAGGAGTACATTAAATGAGCAGCGAAAAGTTTACAATTTACTATCTATCGAGTACGCATTGGGACCGCGAATGGTATCAGCCGTTTCAAGGTTATAGATATAGACTTGTTTCAACAGTGAATGAAATAATTGAAGTTTTGGAAAAAGATCCTGAGCTCAAGATTTTTCATTTTGATGGGCAGACAATTGTATTGGAAGATTTTACTGAGATTGAACCTGCGAAAAAAGAGCGGCTTAAAACGCTGATTCAGGATGAAAGATTGGTAGTTGGACCATGGTACGTCATGCCAGATGAGTTTTTACTTTCAGGTGAGAGTTTAATCAGGAATTTGATGATGGGACACAGGATCGCAGAGGAATGGGGAGGCAGACCATGGAAATATGGGTACATCTGTGATATTTTCGGACACATTGCGCAGATGCCACAAATATTTAATGGATTTGGGATTAAATATGCTTTACTAGGTCGTGGTACGAATGAACATACGACACCAGCTCATTTTATCTGGCGGTCTCCTGATAATAGTGAATGTATTACTTACAAGCTTGAAGATAAAAATGGTTATGGGGTATTCTGCATCGACGTTCTAGGATGGCAGGATAAGAGATATAAGGACATAAATGAGTTATACCCAAAGATAAAGGAATATATCGATTATGAAAGGAAAAGAAGTAATATTCCTATAGTTCTTGTCATGGACGGTCTTGACCATGAACCAATACATAAGGAAACTCCACAGTATATTGAGATGATAAAAGAGCTATATCCGGAAGCTGAAATTCGACAGGCTAATCTGGAAGAAATGGGAAAGGAACTTGAACAGTATAAGGCTTTGATGCCTGTGAAACTGGGCGAGCTTAATGAAACGGCAAAGATGAAAGCCGGATATATTCACTTGATCACCCACACGCTTTCAAGCAGATATCCTATTAAGAAAGCAAATGATGAGTGCCAGGTGCTTCTTGAAAAGTGGGTAGAGCCACTAACCGCAGTGGCCGGGATTAGGGGCTTTCCCACGCAGAAAACCTATGTGGATCTGGCATATAAATATTTGATACAGAATCATGCGCATGACTCGATTTGCGGCTGCTCAATAGACCAGGTACATAAGGATATGGAATACCGGTTTGATCAGAGCAAAATGATTTCAAATCAATTGATTGATGAAATATTTAATTATGAACGCAGCCAACATGAAATTGACAGTAAGTCTGAAACAAGAGCTATGCTGCTTTGGAATCCGCTTCCTTTTAAAAGGAAAGAGGTTATTACTGTAGACATCGACTTTAACACGGACTATAAAACGCAATATCAGGAGCCTTTTGGCTATGAACTAAAGAATAGCTTCAAAATATTTGATAGTAATGGAAATGAAATTCCATATGGACTTATAAGCATTAAGAAAAACTATAAAATTAGAAGGTATAATCAGTTAGTTGAACAGGCTGATGTGCATACTGTTTCCTTTGAAGCAGAGATTCCAGCCATGGGAACTGCAGAATATAAAATTGTAGCTTTTAATGAGGCTTCGCGTTATCTGGATAGTATGTCTAAAAATGAAAATGAAGTGGAAAACGAGTATATCAAGCTAAAAATAAACGATGATGGTACCTTAAATATTTTTGATAAGGTAATAGGAAAGTCTTATGAACACCTTCTAAGCTATGTGGATGACGGAGAAATAGGAGATGGCTGGTTTCATGCAAATCCGGTTGAGGATCGCGTTATAACGAGCAGCGGCTGTGAGTGTACAGTAGAAAGAGTAGAAAATGGACCTTCTCGTACAGTATTCAAAATAATAGTCTATATGAAAGTGCCAGAGTCAATGAATTATCATGTTCACGGAATTAGTCGTTCACAAGACTATGTGATGCTGAAGATATGCTCACTTGTGGGATTATCTAAGGGAGCGAACCATGTCGAGATTGAAACTACAGTTTCAAATACCGCTAAGGACCATCGGTTAAGGTTGAAACTGCCAACAAATATAAATACATCAATATATTTTGCAAATCAACCTTTCACCTTTGTTGAAAGAAATGTAGGTGTAAAGTTGGAAACACAAAGTTGGAGAGAATGCGATGTTCCTGAAAAGCAAATGGGAGGAATTGTTGGAAAAAGATCTGACGATAAGAGCGGGTTAGCATTTGTATCTGCTTATGGACTCCACGAATGTGCTGCCTTAAACGATGAACAGGGAACAATACTGGTAACTCTATTCAGGTCTTTCCAGAAGACAGTGCTGACCAATGGAGAAGAAGGCGGTCAGATTTTAGGAGATTTGAAATTTAAGTACAGTATAGTTCCACTACAGCAAGAAATAATTTATGCCGATTTAACCAGATTACAGGATTGTCTTCAGGCAGGGATAAAATCGACGTCCTTCAGGGTTGCAGAGGACTATGTGCTTCCAAAACCTCAAAGTTATATTGAGCTAAAAAGTGATAACGTATGCTTGAGTATTTTGAAACGGGCCGAAAACGAAGAAGAGGGAAAGATCATTATCCGAATCTATAATATGTCGGATGAAGCTTCTGAAGCTGAAGTTAATTGCTTCCGTGAGATAATCTATCTAGAAGAAGTAAACCTTAATGAAGAATATATAAGGTCGCTTCCCTTTGATAAAAATAGGTTTATAACTAAACTAGACCCATGGAAAGTTCAGACCTTATGTTTGAAGTTTTAAGTTCCACGTAACTTTCGTGAGAATCAGGTTAAGCATATGAGTTCTTTATGAGTGATTTCGAAAACTAACTCCCAGTAAATAAATGGGATTGACACAAGGGTAAAAATATAGGTATATCAATAAAAATTGATATACCTATATGGTCAAATAAAGATATCTGTATACTGTGATGCTAAAAAAGCCCTCGAAGGAAATTCCAACGAAGGCTCGTTCATAGGATTGACTATGATATTGGCTTAAATAAATATTTCATTAGCTTATATTTGATCTGCTAAACATAAGCTGAGTGTAATTTTCAATGTCATTAGGCGTCAGCATATTATATTTATGCTTCACAGCCGTAAAATACTCACCAATAGTTTCTTTGGTGATTGTACGATCAGAAGGTGCGTCGGCGGGCAAATTACCACGTGTTTTAAGCCAAGGCGTTTCAGAGTGTGTGAATTTCTCTAATATTTTCCCACTATAACAGCAAAAGTTATGAATAACACTGTCAATTACAGCCTTCTCTGCATCAGTAAAAACGGAAACATCAAACTCGACATTACTTTCAATCGGATCAAATCGATATCCAGAATATCGGTTATAAATTTCCCTATAAACTGGTCCATGAACCCATGCCTCGCAATCATCAGTAAATAGAAAACTGTCCATAAAAGCATAATAGAAACCCTGAATATAATATATGGCTTTCTGCAATGCCAGTGGTGTAATATCTTCACATTGAAACAACAAGTAATCTATTACATCATCAACTTTAGATGTGACAATTTTTTGCGCACCAAGCAATTCTAATGTAGCGCATTTGCTCTTTTTATAGGCAGTTTGAGATTTTAAATTCCCTTTATTTTCTTCCAACAGAGTAAGGTAAAAAGATGGCTCATCATAGATTTTCTGCAATATATCAGAATACAGCTTTGTCGGCATATCACCTTCGTAGTAACGCGTAAATGTCATTTCACCCCAACCCAAAAGTAAGGAGAATGGCCTCTTTCCAATATTGTATTTTTGCGGAATTTCCAAAATTCTTTCAAGGGAAATGACACTATTCTTTTGGCGGTAAGCATCATAGAGTATTTTCAAATTTTTATCTTCAATTTCAGAAACATATACTTCAGTACCACACTGCGCACATGTGGCTTTCTTCCCAGAATAACTATATTCTTCACCTTTCAAGGTTCCTTTCATAGAAACAATCTCTACGGAATAGGTGATATCTTTTCTGCATTCTTCACAAAAAGTCATTTTCTCACTCATAAAGCAGCATCCTTTCATTTTAGACAATTACCGAAACAGATAATCAATCGGCTTGTTACGCTTATGGAATGATATCACTACCAAACGCTTTCCTACACTCAGCTCGATAATATTAAATTTGATATACATTTCAATCAGCTCTTTTTGATCATCAATACTAAACAACAGTGCTTGAGGACAAAACACATATAAAATCTCGTGCTTAAATCCTAAATTCGTATTTTGCAGTGCATGGCAAAAATCCTCAAGCTCAATTTTCAATAGAATCTCTTTCTGTTTTTTGCTACTAAGATTATATTCGTTTATAAAATCTATATTTTCCTGTCTGCTCTCATTCTTTGAGATGACAAATCGGCTCTCTCTCACGGCAGTCCTGTATTGCATCTAAAACTGTGACAATCTGTTCTCTAGTATAATTCTGATTGTAATGCGGATTCATTTCATCACCTCTATTTAATGCAATGATACTATATTATATGCATATAGTCAAGAATTATGCATCAATTGATTCGTAATTCTTAAATAAAAAGCTCTCACAGTGTGAGAGCCAAAGTATAATATTTCTGTACTCATTTCACATCTGTACGTGAGGGAGTAAAATATTACTGTTTGTAAGAGAATATAAAGAATATAAAGATGGAGAAACTTGTTGTTGCACAGCTACCTGCTTTGTATAAGCCTTGAACGGTATCTTTTGGCGCGCAGCCATATGCTGTACAGAGCCGCCTGCTGGGGAGATGATGGTTACCTTTAGATTTTTGAAGGAATCAAGATCATAGAAAGCAGATTCAGCGACACGAGCATTACCATTTTGAATGGTCATATCAGTCATGCTGACGTTGGATTGGAAGGCGGTTTTCCCAATATAGGTGACGCTTGAAGGAAGGATTACCCCATTTAACATTACGCAGCCGATAAATGCTGCTCTTTCAATGCGGGTCAAGCTTTGCGGAATTAATACTTCTGCCAAAGCAGAGCAACTAGAAAAAGCGACTTCTCCAATAATGGAGACTGCATCGGGAATACTAATCTGCTCCAGGGACCTGCAGCCGGAAAAAGTACCTTCCCCAATACGTGTTAATCCTATGGGGAGCTGCACTGTACGAAGATTATTACAGTAAGAAAAAGCATAATCACCAATACTTTTCACGCTATCAGGTATTTCAATCTGATAAAGATTTCTACATGAGTTAAAAGCGCAGGAATCAATGCTCACAACACTATTTGGTATAACAACCGATTCAAGCGTATTATTATTGTAAAAAGCGTTAATGCCGATAACCTTTACCCCATCAGGAAGGACAACATTGGCGTCAGTCCCGTTATATTTAAACAGAACACCGTTACCACGGATGTCAAATCCTTCAGACTGATTATCAAGCCGTACTTTGCTTCTAAAGGAAACGAGGCTGGTATCCTCCAAGCTTTTTGGAATATTGATTTTAGTCAGTTTAGGGCATCCTTCAAATGCTGTTGGGCTGATGCTTTTGATTCCTTCTGACAACTTGACACTCGATAAATTGCTGCAATAACGAAAAGCACCTCCCCAAATCTGCTTGACGCTTCCTGGAATAGTAACGGTTTTCACAGCTATTTGCGATTCGTAGTAAATAGAAAATGAACTATCGCCGATTATCTTTACATTGTTCGGAATAACCACGTTCCCGCCCTTGCCCTTATATTGATAAAGAATTCCATCACCTAAAATCAGGAACTCCTGTTTCTTGCTTTTGGCCCAATTATAAGGCAAAGAATCCCATGCAATAGAGGTGACTGTGGCCGGGATAGTAAAATCGGTGAGTAAAGTACAGTTGTCAAAAGCTTGATAGCCGATTTGCTTAAGTCCATAGGGCAAGTGAAGAGATTTTAGGTTTCTGCAATCATAAAAGGCAGCATCGCCAATGCTTTTGATGTTTTTAGACAAAGTGAGCTTTTTAAGTGACCAGCACATTGAAAACGCTCCATCTTCAATAATAGTCACAGTATCTGGCATGGTGACACTAACAATCTTTGTTTTCAAAAAGAAGACTTCTGACCCAATGACGGTGACTCCCTTCGGAATGACGATGGCGGTTGCTTTACCTGAGTAACTGATTAGCACACCATTGTCAATGAGGAAATCACTAGTTGCGGCAGCGACTGAAGTCGGAATCAAGCCCAGCAACAGTAGCATTATTAATAAAATAGAAGTTAGTTTTGTCTTCATTTATAAGCCTCACATTATGTATATATTTATTTGTTTATTCCTTTTATCAAAAATTCAAAATGTTGATAATCTTTCTTAGTATTCCAATTTCCACCCCAAACCCAACCTCTAGATACAAATGCATTATAACAATCGTCATTCTTAACAATCATACCCTTTTTGGAAATGCTTCTATCTAAAAAGGTAATGCCCTCTTCGGGTGAAATAAAATCATTATCAACATAAGGATTTTGCATAGGATTAATGTCAATAGCTAATCCATAGCCATGATTTGATATTTTGGTAGAACCGGATATAACCCTATAGTTAAATGCTGATGAATTATTATCGCTCATAGATAAACTATCGTTTCCCAAATAGTTATCCATCAAATTAACTTTAGCTATTAGATAATGTTTATCGTATAACTCTTTAAATATATCTAATACTGCATTTGCAACTAATTTATTAACAATTATTTCACCTTTTTGAGAGGTCTCATTAAAGCTCCAATAGGTCAGTCTTAAAAATCTAAGGTCACTCAATTCTATTTCATTATTTTTGAAATAAGTTACACCTTCCATCTTTTTGGCTAGATATTTGTCAATTTCGATTATTTCAAAAATGCTCTCTATATTTGGAACTTTAACTTCTTTTTTTGGTTCTTCAATTTTAACTTCATTTTTATTATTTTCTACCACAGCTATTACCGTTTCAGTTGATGGTTTTAGTTCATGTTCCTCGGTAACAATATTTTTATTCAAAGCTACGATAACTTTCGGTTCATTAATTCTGTTAATAAAAAAGAAATTACCCAAAACAACTATCGGTAAAACGATAATAAGGCTCAATACTGCTTTTTTTCTTTTATTCATTTTCATTCCTCACAATACTGTGTTTATTCCAATAACTATTTTAATATTATAGCGATTACTACTCCTAAAATTGCTCCAGTAATTACCTGTAACGGAGTATGGCCTAAAAATTCTTTCAAGCGTTCCTGATGAAATTCCCCTTCTTTAAAGAGCTCATCGATAATTTTATTAAGAGTTATTGCTTGTTTACCAGCTGCTTGCCTAACTCCGGTTGCATCAATCATTACAACCAAAGCAAAAATAAGTGCCAGAGTTGCAGATACGCTATTCCAGCCATCCTTAAGTCCTATTGCAGTAGAAAGGCAGGACACAGTAGCTGAGTGAGAGCTTGGCATACCACCATTACCTACACAGCGCCAAAAACTGAATTTCTTCTCTTTTATAAAATAAATAACGCCTTTTACAGATGCTGCTATCAACCAAGCCAAAAGAGTAGTCCATAAAACCTTATTACTCGCTATCTGATTTAAAAACACATACATTTTAATATCACCTTTTCTGAAAACAAATGCAGATATTCTATCTATTCATCAACAATTGATAAGTTTACATAAATGTTTAATGCTATATTCTTATACAATTATACAATATTTTTAGTGAATAAGAGATATTTATTATAGTAGATCTGATTTGACCTGTGATGGGGTAAGACCGGTTTTCTTTTTAAATACTCTTGAAAAGTAATGCAAATCTTCATATCCTACATTTTTTGCAATTTCTTTGATGCTGCTATCTGTATTTAGTAGCATGTCCAACGCTTTTCTTATCCTAAAATCAATCAAATACTGACGGATAGGAACTCCTGTATTCGCAACCATTAGTTGATTCAGATAATTCTGATGAAAATGAAATATTTCAGCAATGCATTCATTGCTGGGGTTTTCGGCATAATGATCCTGTAAAAATCGGATCACTTCAGTAACAATTTCATCTTTTGAATTCGGATCGACCTTACTCATTAGAACATTCCTAGAAATAATGATTAAAAATGCATGAAACAAACTATTAATATATCCAGCGCTATATATTCTACCCTCTTCAAATTCTTTCAACATCTCAAAAATAAGTTCACGTAATCTCGTATGGGCAGAAAGATTAATATGCTCCGGAAATCCAATAAAGTCCACAAATTCAATTGTTTCAGTCGCAAGCTCTTCTTTATACAAATGGGTGGCAAAAGGGCCAATTGGAAAAGGTAGGGTTTTAAAATGATTTGTAAAGTCAAAATGTAATCCAGTTAAGATAAAAGGATCAACTTCATCCGCGTAAAAAGTATGGACTACACCGGGACCATAAAAGAATACATCACCAGTTATTGCCGAGTACATTTTTTCGCCGATTTCTATTCTACCTTTACCTTTATGGACATAGATAAATTGATGGTCGTAAATTCGTCTATGACCATCAGTAAATCCTGGAGTACACTGCAATAGATTTAAATATCGCACGTGAGGATTAAGCTCATTGAAATACATCAGTTGTTTTTGCATAACTTTCTTTTGTCCAACCAATCCTTTGTTTTGTTTAAATACATGCACTAAAATAAGGTGTACTATACAATTATATAATAAGAATTGTATTTTGCAATATCAAAATTAACATGAGGAGAGGGCAAATGATAATTCACAAAGCGAAAGAAACAATGACAGCAAAAGAACGAGTGTTGAAGACCTTCAATTTGGAAAAAACCGACAGGGTTACAATTGGATATGAGGCAAATGATGCAGTAAATAGAAGGGTAGCTAGTGCACTTGGTATAATAGATGGAAATATTGAGCTTGTGATGCAAGCACTTGGAGTGGACTACCGCGGCGTGGGTGCAACTTATAATGGTCCAATGCTTTTTAAAACATTGACTGACAGGAAAACAAACGAAGTTGATGGCTTCAATATGCGATGGGTACAGCATCAAACAGGAGGCTATTGGGATTTTTGCGATTTCCCTCTCATGAATGCAGACGATGAAACAATAGCAAACTTCCCTGTGCCAAACCCGGATGACTTTGATTACAAAGCTGTTACCAAGCAAATAGCTGCAAATAATGATTATGCAATATATGTAGGCAATCCCGGTATTCCTGATATTATTAACTCTACTGGAAGAATTATGGGCATGGAGGATACACTTGTAAATCTGTTGACAGAAAACGAAGCTACTCTAAGCTTTGTAAACCGACGTATGGATATGTATCTGAGTGTATTAGAACGAATTCTTGATAGTAACCGTGGTAAAATTGATTTTATGTGGCTCGGGGAGGATTTGGGAACGCAGAATGCACCAATGATAGGCATTGAGATGTATAGAGAAGTTTTAAAACCTATACATAAGCGTTTTGCTGATCTTGCAAAAGCTTATAAACTCCCTATTTTAGTTCATACTTGTGGTAGCTCAAGTTGGGCTTATGAGGACTTTATTGATATGGGAATTCATGGCGTTGATACTCTGCAACCTGAGGCTAAGAATATGAGTCCAGAATATCTGAAAGAGCATTTTGGTGGTAGGTTATCTTTCCGTGGCTGCATATCAACAGCAGGTCCTCTTGCGTATGGAAGTGTAGATGATGTAAGTGCAGATGTGAAAAAAACTCTTTCGATTATGATGAAGGGCTATGGATATCACTTTGCGCCAACCCATGCTATTCAGGACAATACGCCTACAGAGAATGTTATTGCAATGTATCAAGCTGCACATAAATTTGGGAATTATTAGGTAACATATTTGGGACTAGCTTTTGTATAATGAGCCAAAACCATAGTGCTTTTTAGCTTGCTTTATACTTAACTTATACACGAGATCAAATATCTGGTCCCTGTGGCCACATAGGCTATAAATCTTAATAAAATTATGGAGGCATTGTTATGAAATTACACCAGTTTCGAAAGTTCTTTACTTGTTTAATTGTACTTACCATTGCCGCTGTTTTGTTTTCCAGTTGCAGTACTGTTACTAAAAGTACCGCAACTACAGGAAATACGATAATAGAAAAAATGAACGCAGATTTTATAACTCAACCCGATATTCCCAGTTTGATAAATATTTCAAAAATTATCATTTCCGGCAAAGTACTGAGCGTTGATCCATCAGTAAAAGTGCCCAGAAAATTTGACTACCCTGATAGCGTTGGCAAATCCGAGAGAGAAAAGCTGGAAAATTCAGAAGAAGGCTATCACATTTTTACAGTGTCTGAAGTTGAAGTATCAAAAGTTACCAAAGGTGATTTTAAAGAGGGCGATGTTATCAAAATATATCAACTAGGAGGTAGTTCAGAAGAAAAGATAATAGAATTAAACAGATTTGATTATTTCAAGCAAGGAGATAATCATATATTGTTATAAGTCTGAAAAAAGAGCAAAAGAAAAAAATCACTTGCTTAAAATTGTTTTTAGAGATGGCATGTGTTAACAATATAAAAGGCATACGTCAATTTTGGTACAATAACACAAGACGCAAGAAAGGCTCTACGGTATAAACCGTAAAGCCCTTTTACTTGGCGGAGAGAGATTCGAACTCTCGGCAGAATTTAGATTACTATCTTAATTGTAAGATTGTGGAGGCCTAGCATATTTCAATTTTACTTGATGCTAATAACTTTAAAGGAAAACGGCAGAGGGGTTTTCAATTTTATAATTTTGGCCAGTCCATTTGCTTCCTCTTTGCTCCAATTCCCCGTTATAACAACTTCTCCTCCTGTTAATGCAGTCTGCACTATTGGAGTCGCGATGACTTTATCATCCAGACATATTTTGATTTGCTTACCTATATATGTTGAAGTAGCAGATGCGAATTTGATTTTACCTTCTTCGGTAAATTTAATTAATATATTAGTCTCCTTAGTTTCAGGATTTTGCTGTGAAGCTGCATCCCTAATATCATTATCTGTAATTAAAATACTATCATCAGGACCACTAATTTTAAACAGGTTTCGTTTTCCTACAACCTCTGCTTGAGTTTTTATACGTTCATCATAAGATAACTCAACCTTTAAACCTTTGTCATCATTACTAGTAACTTTAACGTTTTTACAATCTAAAGCCTTAAAACGTTCCGTGATAATATCTTTTGCATTGTTGATTTGTTTTTCATCTAGAGTATCTGCCTGGTCCGCTTCGTACGTAACTGTATATGCATGTTTGTTATTGGAGGTACATCCTGCGAATAAGGCAATAATAATCATAGTAATACCTAATAATTGATAAGTTTTCTTTAACATAGATTTCTCTCCTTTAATGTTTGTTATTTTGAATTATCTTGATTTAAAATTTGCTCAAGCATCTTCACATAGTTCCCAAATCCTCTTCTGCCATTGTCTGTTAATTTGTATGTTGTACGGGGCTTTTTCCCAACGAAATACTTACTTGAAACAATGTAATCTGATTCTTCAAGTCTGGTTAGGTGAATGCTTAAATTACCATCACTTGCCTGAGTAGCTTCTTTTACTTGGTTGAAGGTTTTTTCCCCTGTTATGAGGGAAGAAATTATTGCTAACCTTATTTTTGATTGAAATGCCTCAGGAATTGAACTAATATCCAAATCAATTCCTCCTTATTCTTATGAACTCAAGATATGACCCCATACTCAGCAAACCTATAGGTAGTAATAGTGCAGATAATATTGGTATTTTTAATGAAATTGAATAAGGTAGAAAACTTGCAAACTGCATAAAAACAATAGTCACAATCACATAAAATAATGCCAAGAAAGCGGGTAGTTTGAGCCGTGTAAAAATACTTGTACAAATGAACCCAAAAGCAAATGTCATTTGAATAGATGCATAGTAATCATAAAAGGGAGCGTTAAATACACTAACTAATATTGAAGATATGCACATTATCAGTATACTGAAAGCAATTATGCAAAGCCATAGGGTCATCAATTGTCTGCTTAATCCTATTAGAGGGATCTTCCTGGAATTCCTAAAGTAAATTACTACACCAATAGAAAAAAATAATACTTGGGAAATTAAAATTAAAAAAGGTGAAGTTGAAATAGAGTAAAAGTTATAGTACGCAATAAATCCAATTAAATTTGAAATAATCAGAAGTACTCCCCAGCATATAAAAATTTGTCCAAAAGTAATGAAAGAATTTGAAGTGCGCTCAATAACCTGTTTTATCATGCTAATGTCCTCTGCCGCCTGCTCTAAAGTCTGTTTATCCATACAATCATCTCCTATAAATAAAGTACTTTGCTAAACAAAGTATATTATAAATTTTTTTGATTGTCAAGAACTTTGTAAATTTGGGTATTTAAAATTGTTTGACCTAAAAAGTGGTACAAAATTATTAATATAATTAGAGGTACAATATGAGAACTTAATTCCGCATAGCCGTGTGAAAATTGACTTTCAAAAAGCATTGCATGAATTTATTTCAATAGTAACATCAAAACAGGAAATCAATGTGGTATCCATATACTTGACAGTTAGCTTTGCACGTTGCGATGCTGTAGACAGTTGGGATTTGATGGACACCACTCCAATGCAACCAGAAATATCAGACACAGGCATAACCAATAAATCAAGCCAAGTAAAAATTGGAAAAGAGAGAAATGAGAATATGCATAACGAGAATGTGAATCAAACAACTGAAACAGTAGAAAGAGAATCCCAAAAACTATACTAAATACATTTAAATATGCGGGTTGAGCGAACTGCGGGAATAAGAAAGGAGATAACTGCAATAATCTACAATTTTCAGGATTTCACCGTCGTGAAGGCTGCCTACTAGGTTCAAATCCTAAATATATACTTTTTTAGCTTGGGTTATATAATATCGTGAATACATCATTCTAAACTCCTGCTGCATGCGGATAAAGGAAGCGTTAAGCCTTCTATTATACTTTCCTTCACTCCAGATACGGATGAAAGGTAATCTGTATCATTATCATATATGCCTGCAATAAATTTCTGATAGTCATTGTTTATATTGATTACTAATATAACAATATACTTCTATTGTATCTTCTTTGTCTACTGCAATGAATTCATTACCTTGACCAGCTACCATATATCTGCTTTCATGGGTGGAAAGTCGTAGGCTATGTTGCCTATGTGACGATAAACTTCTTCGTTCTAGTAGAAAATTAATTTGATTGTAATCCTCCAATAAAGTAAAGTGATATAATGTAATAGATACGAAATTGTGGCAATATAATAGGAGGCATTGTTATGAAATTACACCAGTTTCGAAAGTTCGTTACCTGTTTAATTGTACTTACCATTGCCGCTGTTTTGTTTTCCAGTTGCAGTACTGTTAGTAAAAGTACCGAAGCTACAGGAAACTCAATAATAGAAAAAATATACGCAGATATTATAACTCAACCCGATATTACCAGTTTGATAAATATTTCAAAAATTATCATTTCCGGAAAAGTACTCAGCGTTGATCCATCAGTGAAAGTGCCCATAAAATTTGACTTCCCTGATACAGTTACCAAGGCCGAGAGAGAAAAGCTGGAAAATTCAGAAGAAGGTTATCACATTTTTACAGTGTCTGAAGTTGAAGTATCAAAAGTTACCAAAGGTGATTTAAAAGAGGGCGATGTTATCAAAATCTATCAACTAGGAGGTAGTTCAGAAGAAAAGATAATAGAATTAAACAGATTTGATTATTTCAAGCAAGGAGATAATCATATATTGTTCATAACTGATTGGGACGGCAAGTATTGTACAGTGAACCCCATTCAAGGCGATATTAAGCTTGTTGACAAAAAAAGCAGGGTCAATGAGGATAATAAGCTATTCCAGGACGGTATTGCAGAAGATGAATTAATTAGCAACATTAAAGCTTATGTTGATAAGGCTAAAAGCAGCGAAAAACCTTGACAGTGGGATTTTCCAGCGTAAAAGCCTTGTTATAAGAAGTGGGGAATTATCCAGCAGTAATAATATCGGTTACCCCTGAAGGCGGTCTATCTTCTTCAGTTCCTTTATACCAAGTAGTAACATTTTTATATAGAATAGATAAATAATTATCATATATAGAAATTGTTATTGCTTCACCATGATTATAACACTTAATTATATCATTCTGTTTGCCAACATTACTTTTGGGAGGGGATACGACTACTTGAAATGATGCAATGTATACAGCTATACTTTTTGTTTTATCAGTTATGAAATAACTATTACGCATATTAATTATCTTACTGTGGTAAATCAGATTAAATATATTATCCGTTTTTAGCCAATTGAAGAGA
>Ga0209430_1001529_pt1 | contig 16910 bp, 18 predicted proteins | sample BarGraIncub1133A_FD_184504 | JGI IMG/M metagenome (GOLD analysis project Ga0209430, IMG submission 184504) | Arctic peat soil microbial communities from Barrow, Alaska - Barrow Graham LP Incubations 11-33A (SPAdes) (version 2) | ecosystem: Environmental > Terrestrial > Soil > Wetlands > Peat... | reverse complement strand
AATTCCTACATACTCTCTGTTGTCCTGAGTATTGAACACACCTCTTTTAATTCCCAGATTACAATATCCTAGGGCAGGCAAACTTGGAAGCATAACTGACAATGAATATTGATAGCCGATTTCTGGCTCGCCTTGCTTCCAATGATTTCCTGAAAATTCACTATATTTGGATATAGACTTTGCACTATTAACCTGCACAGGTAAATAGTTGCCATCCCGATCCTCTATGATAAACTCTTTTCTTATTTGGCCCTCCTTCAAGAAGAGCTCAAAATCAACAACGGAAGTAACTCGCTCCCAGGCTGTGGGATTGAATAGGGTAATATTAACATCCTTACCTATAGTGTTAATATTTAATGATATATTATATAATGATTCCGCACTTTCCCATTCAATAATTTCCATTGCCCTCTTATAATCATTAAAAATATCTAAAGTTACAGGATCCGTATGTGCGCCATAAATACAATCATGGAAAGCATTTTTAAGCTGTTTTTTCCAAACATAGTCTAAAAATTCCTGTGGATATTCCTTGCCCGTCAAAATAGTATTGATGGCACCAAAAGGTTCCATCCACTTTTCAATACCCATTGATACTTTTTCACTTTGAAGTTTTACCTCCATTCTAGTGGTAAGAATTCCTGTAAGGATAAATGAAAAAGGATGAAATGCAGCACGAAATTCTCCTTTATGAATTTTAAATTTATACCAATTCTCCTTTAAAGTATCCATATGATGCAGCAGTGTTGTATATTCCATTTGTTCATATCCAACAGCCGCATTATAATCCTTGATTAACTTAGATGTGCTTTCTATGGGTTCTCTATGGTCTCCCCCAGCCATAATAAGCAAATAATCCGTTGAGGAAAATGGTTCTAGACTATTCTTAATTTCATCTACTTTTTTTATAAATCCAGCTGAATCCTCAGGTATCAAATTATTATAACTATCAACCATTACTTTCACCAATACTTGAGAACCATCAGGTCCTTCCCAAATGAATTCTGATTTATTCCGTTCTTTGCCATCTAAAATCCCACGCCAGCCCACAAAATATTCAATGCCAAATCCTTTAATTATCTGAGGCATTTGAGCAATATGTCCCACCATGTCGCAAAGATAGCTTACAGGCATTACCCCACCCATTTCTACTCCACGTTTACTTCCTAATTGAAGATTTCTTATATGAGACTCCCCGCTAATCATAAATTCTTCAGGTTGAATATACCAAGGCCCTATAATAAGTCTGCCACTCTTTATGTGTTTTTCTATTCTTTCCTTGTCCTTTGGGGAGATTTCAAGATAGTCGTCAATTGCACTAACTTGTCCATCAAACATAAAAGATAAAAAGTCTTCCTGTGTGTCAAGAATATTCAGAAGCTTCTTCATTAATTTGAAAAGTATAATACGGTACTGTTCTAATGGCAGATACCATGCTGGATCCCAATGAACATGCGCTATAAAATGAAGTTTTTTCCTTGTATTATCCAAATCCATCCTCCTCCAATTATTATTAATTTTGCATTTTTAAATCGGTTTAAATATTAATCAAAAAATTATCTTTTTGATATAGTTGATTTTCTTATAACTAGTTCTGGCTTAATAAGAATCCTTAGTTTGTTCCTCTCTTTATTCTTCATTTCATCGAATAAAATGTTTGTAACTGCCAATGCCATCCTATCGATATCCTGGTTCACCGTAGTAATCGGGATCAACGAGATTGATGAAAATATAACATTATCATAACCACACAAAGATATATCCTCTGGAACTTTAATATTCTGTTCATCTAGTGCACGAAGTACTCCTAGCGCCATAATATCATTCATGGTAATAATTGCATCAATATTTTTCTTACGGGTTCCCACAAGACTAAATGTTGTATTGTACGCCTCATCAAAATCAAATTTTCTGCATTCAATAAGCTTAGATTTGTCAACATCTATGCCTTTTTCCTCAAAAGCTTTTATATATCCCCTTACCCTTTGTTCTGTGGCAATTACCTGAGGTGCTCCTGCTAGAAAGAATATATCTCTATGTCCAAGATCAAGTAAATACTGGACTAATTTGTATGTACCCTCCTCTAAATCAACCATAACACAGGATGCATCTAATTCAGGATAGTAGGAAGTTACAAATACGCAGGGTATACTATTTTTATTTAACTCGTCAAGATAATCTTTGGGCTGATTAGCGCCACTTAGGGGTGCTATAATGATGCCTTCTACACGTTTTGAAATAAAGTCTTTGACAATAGCCTTTTCTCTTTCAATATTTTCATCTGATATAGCAATAACCAGCTTATATCCATACTCCCTAACGTTCTTATCAATACATCGTACAAGTCGTCCAAAATACGGATTTTCAATATCAGGAACTATCAAGCCTATTGTCTCACTAATCCGTTTTGCTAACCCTTGTGCATATGCACTTGGTGTATATCCTACTTCTCTTGCAATTTCAATAACTTTTCTTTTAGTTTCTTCTTTTACACCTTCCTTACCATTAAGGGCAAGGGAAACTGTTGCTTCTGATACATTAGCCATTCTCGCGATATCTTTTATTTTGATTGCCATATTCTCTCACCTAAACCGGTTTAAATTTTGTTAACATAAGACTCTTTAAAGCAAAATATATTTACATTAGAATCTCCTTGATAACCAATAGGTGCCAATATGAATTTCAAAGGCACCCTTATGTTATCGCTTAACACATTTTTTATATTTCCACCTTAACAGCAGTAGAGGTTTCGCTGGAAACAAAGGCTGCTTCCATTACTTTCATAACACGCATTGCTTGCTCAGGTGTTATTTTAAGGGGAGCTTTTCCTTCAATAGCATCCACAAGTCCATCATATACAACTGTTAAATTATCCACAACATCCATAGGCTCAGATAGAATTATTTTTTCTGTAGAGTTTGCATTTCTAGGTGCCATAGTTTTAGTAGGTCCGGCTTTGGTATAAATAATCTCATCTACCCAAACGCTTTCTTTGTCTATACACCTTACTATTTTTCCCGTACAATCCCAATTATCTATTTGAAGTGTACCTTTTTTCCCTAGAACATACCATCTTGGATGTGTTATGTAGTTATTTGTAGATACCTCAATATGAGCTGTTAAGCCACTTTCAAAAGTTAGTGTAAGGCGGAAGTTATCTTCCACTTCACTGTACTCAATATTATACATTTTACAAAATACATTTGTAACCTTCTGATCAATCATATACATTATTTGATCAATTAAATGTACTCCCCAATCTACCATCATGCCACCACCAAGCCTTTTGATAGTTCTCCAGCCAGTTGGCATTCCTCTTGAACCCTCAACTCTAGATTCTATAGCGTATACATCTCCAAGTAATCCCTCTTCAACACTTCTTTTCATTAAAACAAAATCCTTATTGGTTCGTCTATTTTGATCAATAGTAAATACTTTTTTATATTTTTTAGAGGCTTCTATTACTTCTTCAAGTTCTAGGGACGTTAAAGTTACAGGCTTTTCACTAATTACATGTTTTCCAGCTTTCATTGCCTCAATTAATAATTCCTTATGCACCTCATTAGTTGTAGCAACTAGAATTATATCAATATCAGGATCAGAGAATAACTCCTCTCTTGAGATATATGCCTTGAGCCCTTGCTCCTGCGCAAACTTACATCTTTCCGGATTGATATCAAACACACCTTTTATATTAATTCTTTCATATCCCTTGAGAGATTTAAAATGATACTCTGCCATCCCACCAAACCCGATAATTCCTAAATTAAGCATTTAAAAGCACCTTCCCATTCATGATATATTAAGAGTATAGTTTATCTATAAGTTTGTCAAACTTATCATATATAGAATAGTGACAACTCAGTTAGATAGTATTATAATATGCATATAAAAATATTACTTAGGGTGGGTTTTAATTGAGAAATAAGAAATACATTCATATTGCAGTTTTGTTAATTATCATATTTGTTTTTTATAGAGTTAATTTATTACTACTATTTGCTATCATCTCTATTTATCTTATAGTTTTAAATTATCCAACTATTTTATTTTTAATGGGTAGTAATAAGTATTCGCAAAAGCAGGTAGAGAAAGCAAATAAATATTTTGACAGGATGGACAGGTGTTTTTATTCCCCTGCCAGCAGAAGGATATCTTATGTTTATATTCTGCTGTTGCAGGGAGATGTAGATAAGGCAGAAGGGGTAATAAAGTCTATTTTAAAGAAAACGCTCACCGACAAGGAAAAACTAGATTTAAATTTAAACTACTCTCTTGTTATGTGGAAGAAAAATGATTTAGATAAGGCTATAGACATTTTACAGAAAGTCCATGTTAATACTAAAAGCACTGTGGTATATCAGAATTTAGGATACTTTCTACTATTAAGAGGTGATTATAAAGCAGCCTTAGAGTTTAATCTTGAAGCTTTGTCTTATAATACTTCTAATTCTGGTATTATGGACAATTTAGCTGAAAATTATTATTATTTAGGTGAGTATGATAAAGCTATTGAAATATTTGATGAAGTTATTTCTAAAGCACCTACTTTTGCTACTCCCTATTATTATTGTGCCCTAACCCTTATAAAGCAAGATAACAAGGAAAAGGCTCTTGAAGTTTTAAGAAAGGGATTAGAATGTAAATTCTCTTCTTTAAGCATAACCAACAAAGATGTTCTAGAAGCAAAGATTCTAGAGCTAGAGGCAATTGAAAAATTATAAATTATTTCATGCCTTAGTGATAACTAAAATGGAAACTCCATGTTGTACCATAGATTTCCTATATTAAGCGGTAAAAAGGCGCAATGGAATTCATATAAATTCCATTGCGCCTAAAACTATGATCCACTCTATTTTTGTACAAGTAAAATTCAATAGTGATTATTTATCTTTTAGCTTTTTCTCCAGGACAAACTTTAGCTCTGTCCCTAGAAAACCAAGAACAATTAGGACAATTGAAGCATTTATCAATAGCCTCTCCTGCTAGAGCCTTATTTGCCCAAGCTGGATCCACAAGTAAGCTCTTTCCTATAGCTACAAAATCTGCCAAGCCCTCTTCTATTATGAATTTAGCCTGCTCGGCTTTCTTTATCTCATTGACTACAATTACTGGAACTGATACCGCTTTTTTAATTTGGGTTCCCCCATATACTATCCAGTTATATGGAAGGTCTTTAGGTAAACTAGGTATTACATCTGAATCAAAGCCTGTTGATATATGCAGTAAATCTACTCCTGCTGCTTCTAAGCCTTTAGCAATTTCAATGGATGAGGCTAAATCAGGTTCATTACAGCCCATCCTACATCCTATAATAAAATTACTTCCAGTGCTTTTTCTTATTTTACCTACTATTTCAGTGGTAAACCTGGTTCTATTTTCTATACTTCCCCCATATTCATCTTCTCTTTTATTAACTATTGGGGAAAAGAACTGACTTATTAAGTAACCATGAGCCCCGTGGAGCTCAACTCCATCCAGCCCTGCCTTTTCAGCTCTTATAGCTGCGGCTACAAAAGCTTCCTGTATTTCCTTTATCTCTTGAGTATTAATCTCCTCTGCCTTCACATTTTTATCTTGGTAGCTAGAGGGAGCTAAAACCTTACCTTCTACCTTCTTTGACAATTTTAATCCTGCATGGTGTATTTGGACAATAACCTTAGTGCCATATTCATGACATGCCTTTGCTAGTTTACTAAAACCTTCAATATGATCATCTGACCATATACCAATTTGTGATATATCTAGCCTTGCGTCAATCATTATGCAAGCAGCTTCTATAATAATTAGTCCACAACCACCCTTAGCTCTTTCTTTATAATGCTCTATAGTTTTCTGAGTTATTATTCCATCAGCTTTAGTATAACCAAAGCAAACCATAGGTGGCATCACTATTCTGTTCTTTATTTCTATACCTTTTATAACTAATTTTGAATTTAAGTATGTCATATTTTCCTCTCCCTTATATCTATCTTAATATATAACCATTATACTTTGTTGATCCTATTTATATCAATGCATATGAGTAATTATCACTTACTATTTCCTTGTTTTTATATAACGTATTTATTTACGAAATTCATAACTTCCTTTTCGTAAATTTCCTTTTCAACATAATAGGCCGCTGCATGGCCTGCCTTAGGTATTATTAGTAGCTTCTTTTCACTCATACAGGCCTCATATAATTCATATACCATTTTCGTTGGAACAAAGGTATCCGCATCTCCATGAATAAATAATATTGGCACCGATGCTTTTTTTACCTGTTTTAAGGCTGAAGCATCACCAATATAATAACCCGCCCTAAGCCTACATATGATACTAGTTAATTGTATTAAGGGTAGCCGAGGCAGCCTATACATCCTTTTAATTTGATAGGATAGTTCCTCCTTCATAGAGGTATAAGCACAGTCGGAAATGATACATTTTAGATTTGAAGGCAGCTTTTCACCACTCACCATTAAAACTATCCCCCCACCCATTGAAAGTCCATGTAAAACAATCTGAGTTTCCCTACCATTTCTTTCAATTATATAATTAATCCACCTAAGATAGTCCAATCTATCATGCCAGCCAAAGCCTATATATTTTCCTTCACTTTGACCATGTCCTCTGTCATCTGGAGTCAATATACTATAACCTAACTTTTGATAATAAAGCCTTGCAAAGCCTCCATTCTTTCTTCCTTCACTGGTATATCCATGAACTAATATTGCTACCTTATTTGAAGGCTCCTTACTTTTAAGATAATAACCGCAAAGCTTAAGGCCATCATGGGAGTTAATGCTTACCTCCTCTAAATCCTTAGCCATAAGCCATCTATTATCTAAAACGAAGGGGTCCTCGTCATCCTCCTCATCATCTATAAATGCCTTTTTCCCCACCTTTATAGATACATCATAAAAATACAGGCTAGCTACAATTAATAGTGCTAACAAAATTATAATAATTAAAATAAAAATTTTCAGTATAATCATTTAAACCTCTCTTAATATATAATATTAATTTAATTATACCCTATTTTTGTAAATATTTCAATTTCACATGGATTTATTCATATGTTATACTAACTTGAAGCTATATGCTATACTAAATGAAAGATAAATATATTTAAGTAATAGATTGGAGGACACCCCCTTGAAGATTGCTATTTTAATTCCTTGTTATAATGAGGAGCTTACCATAAAGAAAGTTATAGAAGATTTTAAAAGAGAGCTGCCAGAGGCAGAAATATACGTCTACGACAATAATTCCAAGGATAATACCTCTTCCCTTGCAGGAAAAGCGGGAGCCCTTGTAAAAAAAGAATATAGACAGGGTAAAGGAAATGTTGTCCGCTCAATGTTTATGGATATTGATGCAGATTATTATATTATGGTTGATGGGGACGATACCTATCCCGCAGAATTTGTTCATAAGCTTTTAGCACCTATAAAGACTGGGGAAGCAGACATGGTAATTGGCGACAGGCTATCTAATGGGACCTACAAAAGTGAAAATAAAAGGGCTTTTCACAATCTTGGGAATGTAATGGTGAGATGGTTTATAAATAGTCTTTTCAAAAGCAAAATTAATGATATAATGACCGGTTACAGAGCCTTTAATAGAACCTTTGTAAAATCTATGCCAATTCTAAGTGCAGGCTTTGAGATAGAAACAGAAATGAGCATTCATGCCTTAGATAAAAGATTTCTCATAAAGGAGCTTCCTATAGATTATAGGGATAGACCAGAAGGGAGCTTTTCAAAGCTTAATACCTTCAAAGATGGTATAAGAGTTATGAAAACCATCTTTATGTTGTTTAAGGATTATAAACCCTTAATATTTTTTAGTCTTTGGGCCTTACTTTTTTTAATATTTGGGCTAATAATCGGAATACCTGTTATTATACAATTCTTCGAAACTGGTATAGTTCCAAAGCTACCTTCTGCGGTTTTAGCTGTTGGTCTTGTGGTACTAGCAATGTTGTCTTTAATATGTGGTCTTATACTGGACACCTTAGTGCAACAAAACAGACGATTATATGAATTATATTTATATAAAGTAAAGCAGTCTTAGCATTAACCCTTCCTATTTTATAAGTGCAACTGCAGCTAAATCGAATAAATTTTATTATTGATCCATTTTAGCATAATAGCAATAAGTATATACAGCGGGAAGGAGTATAAATACTTCCAGCTGTTTAATTCATAGATATCTAATCTTACAGCTATTGGCTCTCCAATAAATGCAATTATGAATGCAGTTATTGTCATTGCTATAATAAATGACTTCCAACTTCTAAAATATTGGTAAATCAGCATATATATAACTGGCATTGAACACATATCTGCATAAAACATTGGCGGAGCTAATGGAACTAACATATTTGGGTACCCCCATATAACATTACTTGTTCCAATTATATCAAGGATTATTGATACCATGGCCACTAAAAGGCCATAAGTGACTATTTCGGCAAATCTAGATTTATTAACCAGCTTCCACCATACAAACCATGCTATAAGGAATGAAATCACCATAAACCACCATACTAAGGAAAATACATTTGTTCCCAGCCAATGCTTTAGATTAAGGTCTCTAACTAGGATTCGTGCTTTTACTATTTCTTTCCAGAGTGGATTTTCACTAATATCAATAAGAACTTTGTAAAACATTGCAACACCTCATTTTATTTATTAACCATAATAAATTTATTTTTCCTTTTCTTAGCTAAATTTATACCTAAATACAAGATGACCCATGTTTTAATTAAAAACCATGGGTCATCTATGCAATAAAAAAAATTACACCTCAAAACAGAACCGGATAGTCTCCAAAATAGACTTCCCTATTTTAAAGCCATTATAAATATACCTATACAGATAACTCCTGTTCCAATGATTGAGTTCCTTGATATAGGTTCCTTGAGTATTAAAAATCCAGTTATTAAAACTATTATATAGCTCATGCTCTGAAGAGGGTATACCTTAGTAAGATCAAACTTCTTTAGCACATATAACCAATACACTGTAGCAAAGGCATAAATTACTACCCCTCCTATTATGTATTTATTCATCCCAATGGCTATTATATCCTTAACACTTCCAAAGCTTAAGTCCCTTAAGCCTATTTTCCAAAGCAGCTGGCCACTAACTAAAAGTATACAATTTATGAGTACCATTAAAACTGCTTCCATTATGCCTTACCCTCCGTTTTAAAAAATTTCCTTTCCAAAATAATATTAATGGGAACTGCTGCAAATATCATCACATAAGGTATTGCTGGATAAAAGTATCTAGAACTCGTAAAGAATGGCAGATACACAACTATAAAATATATTATAGTGATAAATGGGAACCAAGCTAACTTGTTCTTATTTTTATTTCTCGCAAAAATAATCATTCCAATAAGAGCTAGCAGTAAAGTTGCATAATGAAAAAGTCCTGCATATATAAAGGGAACCCCTAATATTTTATTCCAATAAAAAGGCCAATTTATTTGGGATATAGTCTTACCTATGGTGTACCAATAAAGAAATTTCAAAGGTTCCTTAGGCACTAAATTTACCAATCTATACTTTGATAATTTCATTTCTAGATCATTATGTTGCACTTCACTATCTTGATATACAAATTGGGAATAATCTAAGCCATCTGTGGCTTTAGTGCTCTGATCATAATTTATGTAGGTACCCTGAGCCATGGGATTTCCCGTTGCTCTAGTTAAAGGTATAAATTTATGAAATATGCTGTAGTTTCGTATCCACCAAGGACTTAATACTAGAGAAAATACAACACCTACAAGGAGGGTATATTTTACTATCTCTTTAAACTTATATTTTTTAATAAGCCACATAATAAGTATTACTCCTGGAAACAAGGCAATGGTGGGTCTATAAATTGTAGCAATTCCCCAACATAATCCTGCTAGTATGTAAAACTTAGTACTATGCTTTTCTATGGCATAAAGTGAAATAAGAACCATAGAGAGAACAAAGAATTTAAAAAAAGTTTCCGTTAATATAAGATTTGATACCCAAACATCTGCAATACAAAGAGAGCTTAATATAACAGCTATTATTCCAGTCCGGCTGCCGAAAAGTTTTCTCCCTAAAAAGAATACTAATAATAAACAACCCGTCTGAAGCATTGCTTGAATAATTCTAAAGGCAGTAAGTCCACCCCATTTACCAAAGCATGTAATGAGAAAAGCCAAGGTATAAGAAACTCCAGGCATCATAAAGGTAGTTGCTTGATCCACATAATGATATATGTATTTACCACTAGAAGCTAATATCAAAGCGCTTCTTACAAATTTTACATCGTCGTTATCTGGTTTATTTAAATTACCTAAAAATGTAGAATTACCAAGGTAAAATATTGAAAATAAGCATACGCTAAAGAAAAGCAAACAGATTACTAAAAGAATAATTTTTATTCTCTTACTTTCTTCTTTTAAACTAAACATCAACTTCCTCCCAATCTATGAATTTATACAATTAATCTTATATCATATAAGCCTTTCTTGTAAACAAATACTACAAAAGCTTCGTTAATTTTTCCCAAAGCTCTGGTCTTTTTTTCTTGATATTTAATATATGGAAGCTTTCATCTACAAAAGTTTGAGTTGTATTTCCTGTTGCTAAAAGTTTTTTATCTAATGCTCTTAAAACCCTATAGTTAAATATAACTTTAATAGGCGTCAATTCCTTTATGCTGGTTTCTACAATTACCTCATCAAGGTATTTAGCTCCCAGGTGATATCTACAACTAGTCTCAATTAAGGGCATCATAATTCCCTCCGCCTCCATATCCCTGTAGGTGAAGCCAGCCTCTGTGATAAAATCATCTCTTGAAGCTTCAAACCATATATAATAATTAGAATGATGTACTATTCCCATCTTATCCGTTTCTACATATCTTACCTTAATCTTTGTCTCTGAAACATACATAAATTTAGCACTTCCTTTAAAATACAATTAGACATTAGTATACCACTTTAAAGGTAATAAAATAAAGAGCAATGCTCCTGCTCTTCATTTTATTTCTATACTGTTATTTCTACTTCTTCCCCATTGTTACTTTTCACCGATACTAGCTTTAAGCCTTTATATTTTCTTAAATATTTCAGCCCATCAGCTAATTCATTAAGATCTATACAATCAACATAATCTCTACTATCTTCAGGTATATACTTTCTAACCCTTGGCATTATAAAATTAGCAATTCTCAGGCAACCTCCCACAAGGGATAAGGGAGCAAGTATCCTTATGACCTTTCCTTTATTATCCTTAATATATATCTTCATTCTATTCTACAACCATTTCCACTATATCACCATTTGCACTTTTAACATCCATTATCTTTCCGTCTAATCCTTCACTTATAGCAGTCATTATAGCCTGAACATCTATTTCTTCAAGACCTTCGATTCCAGCTATCTTAGGTATCTTTTTAATAGCTCCACCTACGGCTTTTATAAAGTTAACTGGTATATTTATATTTACGTCATCACCCGCTTGAGTATTAACCTTAATCTTAAGCATCTTATTTGTGGATAGATCTTTTTGTGGTGCCCCCTTAGATTTATTTAAGGCCTCTATTAACTCTGCTCCCTTTTCTGCATCGATTTTTCCTTCTTCTATAAGCTTTAATACTCTGGATATTTCTTCATTCATTTTTAAACCCCTCCTACTTTTTTAATAAAATTATTGCCTGTTCTGCTGTTATTTCACCCTTTTCAAGCTTATCGATAACCTCCGTACTACTTTCATCCTTAGTCCTAGGGGTATAACCTAAAGCAGCTATGGCTTCCTCCAGCTTTCCCCTTACTGTTGGGTAAGATATCCCAAGTTCCTTTTCCACATCCTTGATGTTCCCTCTAGCCTTAATAAATACCTCAATAAAATCAAGTTGTTCCGACGGAAGATAAGCAAATCTAGAAAACTCAAAATCATTTTCAACTGTTGTTCCGCATTTTTTACAATTTAGCTTAGTCACCGTAAGTTTACCATCACATACAGGACATTTCGTTATAACTTTGTATGGCATAATATATATCACTCTCCATATCTTTATTATAAACTAAATATTAATTAAATCAATATATATTTTAAAATATATTGATTTAATTAATTATATTATTAACTATTTTAATATGTCTTTAAAGATTTTGAAGTTAAAGACACACAATTTTCAAAGGAAAGTTCTTCCCTTACTGTTGTAATGAGGAAATATCGAAAAAATTATAGTAAATAGTTATAGTTGATATATAATTAAAGAGAGGATGTGGCTTTATGAAAAAAGTACAGTGTATGGATTGCAAAAACGAAATAAAAAGAAGTATTCTAGTACGGCGCTTTGCCGCCTTATTATTAGACTATTTATTACTATCCCTCTATGCAGGTGCTTTATTTTTATTTTCTCCAATTGTAAGTCCACTCTTTCAAAAATCAGCATGGCAATCCGAATTTTTTGGTGCAGTTTTTTTGGTAGCTCCTGTTTTTATTTATTTCTTCATTTTTGAAGCATCATATCTGAAAGCAACTCCGGGTAAATTGCTCTTTCATATCAAAGTAAGTAAAATTGATGGAACAAATTTTACCTACAAGAATTCATTCCTTCGTTCACTAGTAAAATTTATTCCATGGGAATTGGCACACTTTGCTATTTGGCAATTAGTCTTTCCTAATAGCAACTTTTCATTTGTAGCTGAATCTCTGTTAGTTATCACCAATATCTTAGCAGCATTATATATTGCCTTCCCCCTTTTCAATAGGAAAGCAAGAGCAATACATGATTATGCTGGTCATACAATAATAGTTATTAGATGATGTTCAAATTATTAATACATCTAAAAAAAAGATAAGCATTAGCTTATCTTTTTGGCATTTATTCTAAATGCTCCGGTACCTAAGGAGTTCCCTTTGTTTTTTCAAGAAGTCTTTCAATAAGTGTTTCCTTATCCAAACCTTCTAAGGGACTTGTAACATAAACGCTGGATATGGAATAAGTGGAAAACTGCTTATCTTCCTTTTTTAGCTTTTCAAAGCTATCATTAATCTTATTTACTACTATTTGAGTATTCACTTCATCCGAAAATGGAAATATACCTATAAAGCTTTGAGAGCCATACTTAACAAATACATCTGTATCCCAAAATAATTTACTTAAGGTGTCATAAACCCTATCTTGATACAAATAGTATTCCTTCTCATTAATCCCTATATTCGCCTCCGCCTTCTTTACAAAGGTGGTCATCAAAATAGAAATATTATATTTGCCTTTCTTGGATTTCTTTAATTCTCCCTCTAAATACTGTTGAAAGTTTAGGGTTAAACCCTTCTTACTTAAGCTATCTTCTTCCATTCCAATATTCATATGTTTTATTATTCTAAGCTTGAGCTCTTCATCTTGAAAGGGCTTAAGCATATAATCCACTGCACCTTCCTTTATTCCACGTATAAAGGAATCCCTTTTATTTTCCATTGTTAACAATATGACTGGAATGCTTATACCATTTTTCTTTAGCATTCTCATGACGGAAAAGCCATCCTCTTCATTAAGGTTCATATCAAGAACCATAAGAGCTGGAAGCTCTTCAGCATTTTTAAGCAGAATTAATAGTTCTGTTGAGCCTGAAGCTTCTAACACTTTTACATTCATAGGCTCCATAAGTTCCTTTATTCTTTGCCTTTCGTATTGCTTTGTATCAACAACCACAATATTTTTCATCCTATCACCTTCATGCTTCTATTATGCCATAAATGTTATTATTTTTCATCCATTTGCCTTTGTTAAATTTTAAATAATATCCATTTGCAGCTATTTATCTCATAACGTATCTCATAAAGTTTCTCTACTTCTTTTATGAAGCTCTTGCAGCGAAATACCATGGTAGGATTTCCTGCTATTTTCTCCATATAGGTCATGGTAACCTTATCTATCTTATAAGTTTCATAAGCCTTATCCTCTCCTACCATGCGGAACCTAACAGGATGAGGAGTACCTTCGCAGTCGAACCATACTGCTATATCTATAGGTTTTGCAACTATCTTCATAGCTCTCTACGCTCCTTTTACAAAATACTGGACATAGGCGGGTAATCCTCTACACTATATCCGCCGGTTATAGCCTTTATACCTGAATTAACAAATACGGATCTTGTGATAGCACCAGTCTCGTATTTTAATCTTATTCCATCTATTGTTTTATCTAAACTTCTTAATCTTTCTTCATCTGCCTGGAAAAAAGAAGTCTGGTAAAATTCATTGCTACATAGCTCTGAGACTCTCACTCCCATCTGCCTTACCTTTTCTTCCTTCCAGCTTTCATTAAATAGTTCTTTAACTATCCCGTATATAACACTAGTGGAATCCGTGGCAAAGCTTAGCTTCCTTTGTCTCGAATAGTTTGCAAATTCATTACTTCTTATAGAAACAGCTACCAGCCTACAAAGGTTCTCTGAGTCTCGAAGTCTCATGGCCACTATTTCTGTAAGGGAAAGCAGCACCATATAGGCTTCCCTTTTATTGTCCACATCAAAGGGGATCGTGGTGGAATTCCCTATTCCCTTCACATCTATAAAGTTGCTTTTTCTAACCTCTGAATCATCTATGCCGTTAGCAAACTTCCATATAACTTCACCAAAGCTTTTAAATAGATCCTTTAGTATATTAACATTATAGTTTGCCAGATCCCCTATGGTCTTAACATTGATTCTATATAGCTTAAGCATAGTTTTTCTACCTACCATAAAAAGATCTCCCACAGGAAGAGGCCACATCTTTTCTTCCATCTCCTCTGGATAGAGACTATGAACCATATCAGGCTTTTTTAAGTCTGAGCCCATTTTTGCCAAAAGCTTATTGCTTGAAATACCTACGTTGACGGTGAACCCAAGTTCCTTTTTTATTCTTTCCTTCATAGCATAAGCCACCTCAATTGGTTTTCCATGAAGATTTTCCATGTTGGTACAGTCAAGGAAGCATTCATCTATAGAATATCTTTGATGCTTTGGGGAATATTCCTTTAATATTTCTACCATTGCATTGCTACAGCGCACATAGATATCATACTCTGGTGGAACTATAGTAAGAGTAGGGCATTTACTTAAGGCAGAAGAAAGTGTTTCTCCAGTCTGTATACCATATTTCTTTGAAGATATGGACTTTGCCAGTACGATGCCGTGTCTACTTTTAGGATCTCCTCCCACAATGGAAGGTATATCTCTAATATCTATGGTTTCTCCTTTGTATAATCTAGCTGCTGCACTCCAGGATAAAAAAGCTGAATTTGCATCAATATGAAATATTGTCTTCCCGCCCATTTTTTTAGCACCTCTTATTATAATAATCTCCTTACAGTATATTTATTATATACGAACTAGTGTTTGGTTGTAAAGTTATTTTATCCTATAAATATTTTTTTATTCAGGATATTTATTATTGAGTATTATTGGCGAATAATATGTATAAGAGGAAGTGAAATAACTTGAATGATGTTTTAACTAAATCTGATTTGAAAGAAATATTGATATATAATAACAAACCTGAGCTTCAAAAGTACTTAGAAGACTTACACCCAGCTGATATACTGGAAGTTTTGAGAGATAACGATCTTGATAAACTAAATATACTAGAAAAACTGCCTACCTGGCTTATAGCTAATATTTTCGAGGAAATGGAAGAAGAAGAAAAGCAAGCTTTCTTAAATCTGTTCTCAGAACTTGAGCAATACAAAATTGTACATAATATGAGCTCGGATGAAATAGCAGATTTACTTTCAGGTTTCGAGCCTGAAAGAATAATTAGATTTTTGGGTAATATAGGAAAAGAAGAAGCAGAGGATGTTAAAGTGCTTCTAAACTATAAAGACGATACCGCTGGCGGACTTATGGCTTCAGAATTTGTTGCTATTAAAGAGACTATGGATGTAAAGGAAACCTTAAAATATCTTCAACTGGCAGGTCTTGATGTAGAAACAGCCTATTATCTTTACGTGCTAGATGAAAAAAATATTTTAAAAGGAATAATATCCCTTAGAGAATTAGTTATTTCAACCTTTGACACTAAAATAGGGGAAATAATGCATGAGCATGTTAAAAGTGTTCCTGTGGAAATGGATCAGGAAGAGGTTGCAACGCTATTTGAGAAATATGGCTTTCAAGCAATGCCTGTTACCAATGAAAAAGGCGAAATGCTAGGAGTAATCACTGTGGATGATATTTTCGAGGTAGTAAGAATGGAAGCAACCGAAGATATCCTGCGTCTTGCTGGGGTTAATGAAGGAGAGGTAATTGATGGATCAACCTTTGCTTCAGTAAAGAGCAGATTACCTTGGCTTTATGTAAATTTAGTTACTGCTATACTTGCTGGAATGGGTGGAAATGCAGGAACTCAGAGCTTGACTCTAATTGTGAGAGGTATAGCCTTGGGTGAATTTACTAAAGAAAATGCAAAAAAAGTATTTAGAAAAGAAATATTAGTAGGCTTAGTTAATGGATTAGGTATTGGAATAGTGATTGCAGCAATAGGAATGTTATGGGCCCATAAGCCTGCCTTTGGTATAGTAGTCGGAGTTTCTATGCTTGGTAATATGTGTGTCGCAACCATTGTAGGTTATCTAGTGCCTGTAACCTTAAAGAAATTAAAGGTAGATCCTGCGCTGGCCTCTGCTGTATTTGTTACTACCTTTACCGATGATGTGTGCGGTTTCTTTTTCTTTCTAGGCTTAGCTACTCTGTTATTAAAATACTTAATATAGAGAAGGGTTAAGATCCCTTCTCTATATCCTCAAATATCAGGATACATTATCTTTTAAAAAATAGTGTCTTGGAACTCCAGCCACTATATAAAGTCAGCTACACATTATGCTCATAACTTAGCGTTAATCACTTAGACTTTTTAGATATTTCATTTCGCTTTTAAG